>CAJDVK010000039.1_pt1 | contig 24537 bp, 28 predicted proteins | sample 7391401 | NCBI WGS metagenome assembly CAJDVK01 (sample SAMEA7055696, study PRJEB34461) | soil metagenome | biome: terrestrial ecosystem; feature: Peninsula; material: soil | place: Antarctica | collected 2016
CCTACTTCCTTCGTGCAGCATACGGAATGGCTGCCGCCAATCATCAAACAATTAAGATACATGCATCGGTGATTGAAAAAGAGGGAAAGGCGCTTATATTTATGGGCAAAAGTGGAACTGGCAAAAGCACACATAGTCGCAACTGGCAAAAGTTTGTGCCCAATTGTTCGTTACTAAATGATGATGAACCAATCTTGCGTGTATTAAACGACGGAACAATAAAAGTTTATGGAGCACCCTGGAGTGGCAGTACTCCTTGTTACCGCAACGAATCGGCAGAAATTGCTGCTTTTGTTCGTCTTTATCAGAGTCCCGAAAATAAGTTGACCAAGTTGATGGTTCTGATGATAGTTTGTATTCAATAACATAATCTGCGATTTGTGAACCACCATCATTAGGCGCTCCCCAACTCAATACAATATTACCAATATAACTTGTTAAGGTTAAATTATTAATTTTACTAGGTATCACTGGAGCTGCTGGAACATTTGGAGTAACAGCATTTGATACAGATGATGGGTCTGATACACCAACAGCATTGGTTGCAGCATTTATTTTACCGAGCATAGCCATATCAATCTGAGTATTTTGCATACTTAAGAACGGTGTACGACTATGATAATTCATAAAATACGCACCGTACTCAGTGTTATCACCGAGCCAACGGAATGCGGTACCCCACTGCCCACTGTCACCGGCTTTATTATCCTTACCTCGTGGAATCATCAAGCCTTCGTTTGAATAGTTAATACCTAAACTATTTAAGCTGGGCATTGGCATCACACCCACCCCAGGTACATTCATCATTTGTCCCCGAGCAGCTAGCCCATCAATTCCTCCAAGCAAGTTCTGAGTCAGATTTTTATTCAAAATATGATAATTATCATTACAACCATCAGCCGCTACATCAGCTGTGGAGAAGAACGTACCGCAGTTATCCAGTACCGTTTGCTTCCAACCAATCTGGTAGAAGGCTTCCATGGACAGTTGATCGGTCAAGCTTTGCGACACATAGAACATATTGAGGACGACGGAAGGCGGATACATCAATCGGGTTGACCGAGTTGATGGAGTTCATAATAAAGGTACTTTCACCCCAACTCACTACCTGCTTACCCAAACGCACGGTACCTGGTTGGTTTGCAATGGCGTAGTTGTGATAAACAAAAGCATCAAGGATTTCTGCACCACGGGTTTTAGCACCCTCTTTGCGGCCTTTATTACTGATGTCTTTAAATGGACGACTACCGTCTTGCAGCTCGGTGTCGTACCAGTATTTACCGCGGACAAAGACCCCTGAATCTTTGTAACGCAACTCTAAGTCATGCAAGCCTTTAAATATCTGCGAAAAGGTTTTGCCGCGCTGAAAGTTTAAACGACCATCGTCCCCAGTTTGAGTAAAGCCAGTGCCGCCATTGGCGTTACCGATAAAACGCTTATCAGGTTTAGCTGTTGACCAGCTGGCACCCACTGATAAGGAACTATCAAATGTACCTTCCACTTCCCCAAGATCAAAAGTAATTGCAGAGGCTGGCACAGCTAATACTGAAGCTAAGCCGATGGCAAATGGTAATTTTGCCAAACGCCATACTTGTTGTTTTTGTGTTGTCATGGATACAACTCCGAATATTATTTTGGTTGTTGGCAGTATAACCAACCTCTTTATTAATCCAGTCAACCTCAAGGCTGACTCTTTCCCCTAACCGCTCTTAAGTGGCGGTTTAATATGTTTTAACATTTTCTATCTATAACCTTAAAGCACTAAGCATGCCACTTAAATTACTGACCTATAAGTCATACTTGAACCCCATAAAAGCCATAGCCTACAGGGTGATTAAATATGTTGCAGCGCTGGTCTGGCAAGTTTAGTGCCTTGAGGATTATTGCTTATTTAACTTTACCGGAACTGATAATGGGTTACTTAGTAACACCTACTGTTTAAACTCGAATCACCCATGTGCCCAGCAACCTTATTCAACTAAAGTCTTGCAAGAGTAGCTAAACTGCATACATCCGATTAGTCCAACTAACTCATGACCACAGTTAGCAACATAGCCATGCTTATACAGCTGATTCATTTTTCTGCGCAAGAGCCTGCTTAAAGGCGAAAAACAACGCCCCACCTCAGCCTGGCAGCCTATAAGGCCCGCTTTATAAGGCTTGTATTAATTAGTGATTAAATTCTAATCTGCCCTAGGGTACTGAAAGCTACGAAAAAGTAGCTTAATACTAGGTGCATTGCCCAGCATCGCTCGCTGTACTCAACTCCAATCGCTCACGCATTTATCTAACCCTTTTCTGTACAAAACTACTTTACCAAGGCAACCTTAATTGTGCAGAAAAGTAACACCTGGCAGTCTAGATTAAATACTAGATTAGTAAAGAGCGCTTGCTAACAACACACCCCAGCTGACCGGCATAACTTGCTTCATAACTATTTTTACTGTGCCAAGAGGCGCTTAAGCAAGTAAGTAAAGGTCCTGCGCACGCTGCACAGCAAGTAGACTAAGTACTTACTTGTATATTAATGCCTATTACTGCTCTGCAGTTAAAACTCAAGCGATTGGGCTGCTGTGCATCAATCTAAATAAGCAATGATAAAAATCAACCATCGGCTGATAAATAAAATAGCTGCTACACAATTAATAATTATCAAGCACACTATATTGGTTAGCCCCTGCGCTAAGCGTTAGCTATACAATAAAACCAAGTATTTTTTAGTCTGCTAGCCAGATTAAACTGGCAAAACGGCCGGTCACTGAGTCGCGGCGGTAGGAGTAAAAGCGCGAATCGGTTAGCGTGCACCAACCACCGCCATACACTGCCTGCACCCCACAAGCCGCTAAACGGATTCGCGCCAACTGATAAATGTCCGCCATCCAGCGGTCTGGATTTTGACTGGGCACAAAAGCCTCAGCTGCCTTAGAGTGTTGCCGCATAAAAGCATCGCGCACTTCAGCGCCCACCTCAAAAGCGTCCACCCCAATCGCCGGACCCAACCAAGCCATAATCTGCTGTGGTGCTGCCTGCATACTGGCTACAGTGTTTTCTAAAATACCGGCCACTAAACTGCGCCAGCCGGCATGCGCTGCGGCAACACAGGAACCACTCTGATCGGTAAATAACACCGGCAAACAGTCCGCACTCATAATGCAGCAGGCCAGACCAACCTCACGGGAAATACTGGCGTCAGCAGTTAACACCTGAGTAGCATCGGCGCTGACCACACGATCACCATGCACTTGGTTTAACCAAGTGGGCTGACAGCCCAAAGCTTCGGCCAGATACTTGCGGTTAGCTTGCACTTGCTTATGGGAGTCCCCGACATGCTGACCAAGATTAAAATGGGCAAACGGCGGCAGACTGTCACCACTGCTGCGGGTGGTGACGCAGGCCCGCACGTTCTTTGGCGCTGGCCAATCAGGGATCAGCCAATCAAACGACTGCTTTAGCATCAACTCACCCAACAAAGGCCTCTCGATCTTGGCGCAGCAAGGTTAACAACCAAGTGAAGTCTTCAGGCAACGGCGCTTCCCATTTCATTCGTTTACCAGTGACTGGATGCTCTAACTCTAAGAAGCGCGCATGCAATGCTTGGCGCGGGAACTCTTTCAAGGTCTCCAGCAGCGTCGGATTAACCGCCGGCGGTATACGAAAGCGGCCACCATAAGCAGGATCACCCACCAGCGGAAAACCGACATGGGTCATATGCACTCGAATTTGGTGGGTACGCCCAGTCTCTAACATCACCCGCGCGTGGGTATGGGAACGGAAACGCTCCAGCACTCGGTAATGACTTACTGCAGGTTTACCGCTCTCAATCACCGCCATGCGCTGTCGCTGTTGGCCATGACGACCAATGGGCGCATCAATAGTGGCGCCAGAGGTGATCACCCCAACCACAATAGCTTCGTAGGTCCGCCCCACTGTGCGCGCCTGCATTTGGTCGACCAAGCTGGTATGCGCCTCTAAGGTTTTAGCCACCACCATTAAACCCGTTGTATCCTTATCCAGGCGATGTACAATCCCAGCACGTGGCACCTCTATAAGGCTCGGCACATGGAATAACAGTGCATTTAATAAAGTACCATTCGGATGTCCTGCAGCAGGATGCACCACTAATCCCGCGGGTTTATTTAACACTAGGATGTGCTCATCTTCATAAATAATATCCAGCGGAATATCTTCAGCGGTCCACTCGCCTTGCGCTTCACGCTCAACGCTTAACTCAAGCTCTACTCCGCTGTAGACTATGTCACGCGGACGCAACACTTGGCCGTCAACTGTCAGCCGCTTTTCTTTAATCCAAGCAGTCAAACGTGATCGAGAATGTTCTGGGAACAACTGTGCAGCAACCTGATCTAAGCGTTTACCACCCAGTTCCACTGGAACCTGTGCGTATAATTGAATTGTTTCGGTCGTATTTGTAGGCATACTCATCAACAGAGAATGCGTAGGCTTTGGTTTCAAGCGCACGCTTGTGGTTAAATACAGCATAATTTGCCCTGAATCGTGATTCAGGGTGTTCACTATAACAGGACGGCTCACTGCAAGTCAGCCGACCGTTTACCGGCGTACTCAATCATGCATTTAAGGCACCTGCTACTTATCGCTCTTTTTACCTTATTAAGCGCCTGTGCGTCTAAGGAAATTGAAGCAGATTTAAGCGAAACTGCGCTTTACCAGCAAGCGCAAACCGATCTTGAGAATAAAAACTACTCAAGAGCAATCACTAAGTTAAAGGCGTTAGAATCTCGCTACCCGTTTGGCCGTTATGCTGAGCAGGCGCAATTAGAACTGATCTACGCCTACTACAAAAACATGGAACCTGAAGCGGTACGCGCATCGGCAGACCGTTTTATGCGTTTGCACCCGCAACATGCCAATGTTGATTATGCATACTATATGAAAGGCATGGCATCTTTTGATCAAGATCGCGGTTTACTGGCGCGCTTCTTACCACTGGATATGACCCAGCGCGACCCTGGTGCAGCGCGGGACTCTTACAACCAGTTTGCGCAACTGGTAAGCCGTTACCCAAACAGCAGCTACGCACCCGATGCCAAGCAGCGCATGATTTATTTGCGTAACCTGTTGGCGGCTTATGAAGTACACGCAGGTCATTATTACCTCAAGCGCCAATCCTATGTAGCAGCGCTCAACCGCGGCCGTTATATTGTGGAAAACTTTCAGGAAACCCCGGCAGTTGGTGATGGCTTAGCAATCATGACCGAGGCCTATCAGCACTTAGGGCTGAATGACTTAGCGCAAACCAGCTTAGAAACCTTAAAGTTAAATTACCCTAAGCACCCCAGCTTGGCTGGCGGTACTTTTAAGCCCCGCGAAAAAGATACTGATAGCCGCTCTTGGCTCAGCAAAGCCACTCTAGGTTTAATCACCTCAGATAAAGACTTGCGTCCACAACAAACTCAGGCCAGCAAAGATGTCATTCGTCAGTATGAAGATGCTGCTGAAGAAATCCCTGGCAGCGTACGCACTGCTATTAGCAATGACAAGCCCAAACGCAGCTGGTTGAACCGCTTAACCTTTGGTGTCTTTGGCAAATAATATCAGCTGCGCTTATACAGCTAAACAGGAGGCTCCGGCCTCCTTTTTTATGATCAACGTTTGCCCTAACTCATCAGCCATAACGCCCACCCCAACTCCAAGTGGCAACAGCAAGGCAGCTTCAGCACCTTGCACCTTGCACGGTAAAGGTCTGACCTGGCTTGCTGCAGGAACAACCTCGAACAAGTTCAGTACTTTTCCACCAGACACAAAAAAGGAGCAGTCTATCCAGACGCTCCCTTAATGCTGCCCTCTTCAACAGTTGTGCTGCTGGTTCTATCGATCGCCTGGTTGGGCTACCGCGCTTGCGTGAAAGTCATGGGGTACCATGTTTTTCTTGCTCAGCCTTGGTAAAGACTGCACATATAGGCATAGAATCTATGCAAGCTGTGAACTTGAATCTAGTGTACACAATCGCTTGCGGATAATAATTGCGTACTTTGCTCCAGCAAACATTTCTGCGCAATAAAAAACCATTAAAATATAAACACTAGCAGCAAAAAACCAAAATCGTTATATTGGTCAATATTAAACCTTAAAAAAGGAGCAACCATGAGCAAACTTGACCGCTACGATCTACGTATTCTGCAAGAACTGCAGAACAACGCCCAGATCTCCAACCAAGAACTGGCTGAACGTATTGGCTTATCTGCTTCGCCTTGCTCACGACGAGTTAAAGCCTTAGAAGACGAAGGCTATATTTTAAAGCATGTCGCTCTACTGGATCGTAAAAAGATTGGCCTGACCCTAACCGCTTACGTTTTAATTGGCATGGACAGCCACACTCCTGAACGTTTTGAAAACTTTCAACAGCATATTTGTCAATGGCCCGAGGTGCTGGAGTGCAGTTTAATTACCGGTATGGATGCGGACTATCAACTGAAAGTTATAGTCCCTGATATGGATCATTATCAAAAATTTTTATTGCAAAAACTCACACGCATTGAAGGCGTGACCAGTGTGCGCTCAAGCTTTGTACTCAACCATGTGCAGCTCTCAAGCGCCTTACCCTTAGCTCACTTACACAGCTAACCTACAGCTATTTTTAGCAACCAGTTGCAAGCCAAACAACCCTGAACTTTACTGGTTCAGCTTAACTCTACACTTTGACATCTCTACTTGAGGATAACAAAATGGATCGCAATAACTGATTTAGCTGCTTAATAGCAACCAGGCTATGCAGAGTTGCGCTCGCAGCGCACTTGGATAAGCATCGTGTGAATGACTGCATTGGGAAAAATCATGGAACCTGAAGTACTTGAAGACTTAATGATCACCGTCCTCGTTGGCGGTCTGGTTTTATTTATGGGGTTTATCGTTTGGGATCTAGCTAAAAAATCTAAAGCAGGCCGCTATGGCACTGCAGTATTGTTTTTTGCCTTAGGTCTTGGCGTATTCGGCTTTTTACTTAAAACCATTATCATTGCCATTAAAGGTTTATAAACCTCTAACTGATGCACAATCATGGGCTTAACTGAGCAGTGAAGCCCACTTAAGCCTGCACTCAAATCCCTGAATCAGTTTAAATTTCAAGCTCACGCCATTGCCCGCTGGGCAGATCAGCCAATCGCCAAGCACCTATCTGTACTCGCACTAAGCGTAGAGTGGGCAAGCCTACTGCCGCGGTCATACGCCGGACTTGTCGGTTACGACCTTCATAGATCGTCAGCTGCAGCCATGCGGTAGGAATACTTTTACGTTCGCGTATCGGCGGGGTACGCTCCCACAATTCAGGCTCTGCCATACGCTCAACTTGGGCAGGTGCCGTTAAACCATCCTTTAACTCCACCCCATCACGCAAACCCTGCAACTGCTCTTCCTGGGGTTCGCCTTCCACTTGCACCCAATACACTTTGCGCAATTTATATTGCGGATCCGCAATCCGCGCTTGTAACCGCCCGCTATTGGTTAACAAAACCAAACCTTCACTGTCTCGATCTAAGCGGCCGGCAGGATACACATCGGCAACAGGCACATAATCTTTTAAGGTGGCGCGCCCTTGCTCATCAGTAAACTGGGTGAGCACATCGTAGGGCTTATTCAGCATCAGTAAGCGGGGTTGTGCTGGCTCACGCGCTTGCCGTTGCGAACGCCCTCCAACCCTGGGCTGGCGCGTTGTTTTGCCACGGGACTTTACTCGGTCATTTATGGTTTTTTTCACAACAAACTCTAAACTGTTAAAGCGGCAGCTAACTCAGCCAGCCAAGGTTCAGCATCATCCGCTGGGGTTACCGTTTCACTGGCATCCAAACGCAGCATATCCTGCAACTCCACGACACCAAGCTCGGCATATAATTCACGAATTATTTCGCCACCGGCGCAAAAATCCTCACCATAGCAGGCGTCACCCAAGCCGATCACCGCACCCAATAAACCTGCCCACTGCGGCGGCTGCTCACGCAACGCATTGACTAAAGGTTGTAAGTTTTCCGGCAACTCTCCCATGCCTGTGGTTGAAGTCACAAATAACAAGACATCAGGCTCTAAAGCCACAAGCTCGGCATAGGCTAAGCGTGGCTTATAGGTGATATTGAGGCCTGCTTCCAGCAACAATTCTGCAGCATGATGAGCCACCTCCTCGGCTGCACCAAACACTGTTCCAGAAACAATCACCACATTCATTGTCATGCCTTACTATCGCCTCTTAAATACATTTACTAGGGTTTTTTCAATTAAACTTGAATACAATTCATCATAACAAGAAACCACAAACCTGTAGCAGTCAGTATTCCCCCAGTGTTTGTAGGTTGTACTCAACTAGCGTCTAGTATAGCTTTATTCACTGTTAGCGCAGCGTTCTTGATATAAAGCATGCTGCAGGCAAATGATTACCATAAGGCTTTTCAATGAGCGACAGCGCCCCAATTTTACTGACCGGTGCCACTCAACGTAAGAACGAGCTGAAGTCACAGAGTTGCGCCAGCTGGGTGTCCACTGCATTCAAGCAGACTTTGCCACAGAGCAAGGGATTTTAGACTTTATAGCTCAAGTAAAAGATATTGCCCCGGCATTACGTGCAATTATTCATAATGCTTCCCTGTGGATTGCAGAAGATGGCCCCGACAGTCATGCATTAACCCAAATGATGAATGTCCACGTACTCGCCCCTTACTTAATTAACCACCATTGCGCAGCTTTACTTATGCAGTCAGCCCAAGCTGATATCATTCATATTACTGACGATGTAGTGCGTAAAGGCAGTGCCAGACGCATTGGTTATTGTGCCAGCAAGGCCGGTTTGGATAATCTGACCCTGTCTTTTGCCGCACGTTTAGCGCCGCATATTAAAGTCAACTCACTGGCGCCAGCCTTAATTATGTTGCACCCCAGTGATGATGAAGAGTACCGCCGCCACGCCACAGCCAAGTCTGTTATGGGCACAGTGCCTGGCCCAGAAGTTATTTACCAAAGCCTGCGTTACTTACTGGATACACCCTATGTAACAGGCACAACCCTTACTGTTAATGGTGGCCGGCATCTAAAATAATGCCGGTCCGGAGAGCTGATAATGAGTGATGAATTAAGCAAACACTACCGTGAGATTTTAATCGGACTGGGTGAAGATCCTGATCGCGAAGGCTTGCTGGACACCCCGAAAAGGGCTGCAAAAGCAATGCAATACTTATGTAATGGCTACGAAAAAAATCTCGATGAGATCGTTAATAATGCGCTGTTTGAGTCTGAAAGTGATGAAATGGTCATTGTTCGTGATATCGAACTGTACTCATTATGCGAACACCACATGCTGCCATTTATTGGTAAGGCACATGTGGCCTATATTCCAACAGGGAAAGTGATTGGCTTATCGAAAGTAGCGCGCATCGTCGATATGTTTGCTCGCCGGCTACAAATCCAAGAAAATCTGACCCGACAAATTGCCGATGCTATGCAAGAAGTGACCGGTGCTGCTGGCGTCGCTGTAGTGATTGAAGCGCAACATATGTGCATGATGATGCGCGGTGTGGAAAAGCAAAACTCCGTAATGACCTCTTCAGCCATGCTCGGCGCATTCCGTAACTCAGGCACCACACGTCAAGAATTTCTGCAACTGATTCGGAGTCGCTAATTTATGGCATATTTAGAGCCTGGCTTGGCGCGGATTCGGATTAAAGATCTGCGTTTGCGCACCTATATCGGCATCAATGAAGATGAGATTCGCAACAAACAAGATGTTTTAATCAACATCATGCTGCTCTACCCTGCCGACGATGCAGTACAGATTAATGATATCAGCCATGCTTTAAACTACCGCACCATTACTAAAAATATCATTAAACACGTAGAAGAGAACCGCTTTGCTCTACTTGAGCGCTTAACTCAGGATCTACTGGACTGTGTGATGCAGCATAAGCAAGTGCGTTATGCGGAAGTGGAAGTGGACAAGCCCCACGCCTTGCGTTTTTCCGACTCAGTGTCAGTCACTCTTAGTGCACAGCGTACGCAATAGCTATGGCCATCACTGAACTGCTCAATGCAATTCATCAGCCAGGGCACTGTTTTGCCGACACCTTGGCTTTTATTGATGCCCACTACCATTACACGCCCTGTGCCTTTGATAATGCCGGACTGCATAATCCAGCTGGCAGCAATCAGGGCTCCTGTAAAATCCTGGGTTTAGCTGTACTCGAAGGTCTTAGCAGCCAAGATGCTTTGCTCGCTTTTGGCGAGCATTATCGATGGGTGCTGGCCCATCCACAACGAGCTGAACACGCCAATATTCGCCAATTGATCAAGCATGGCTTAAGCGCGGTGCAGTTTACCCAATTACCCCTTAGCCGACTTATTGGCTAACGCCCACTGATAGAGGGCGTTTTTACGTGCACCAGTAATCTCTGCCGCTAACGCTGCGGCGCGCTTCAGGGGCAACTCCGCCAGCAGTAATGCAAGCACCCGCTGCGCTTCAAGCGGCACCTCTAACGTCTCTGCTGGCACTTGATAGCCAGCAACTAGCAGCACACACTCACCGCGCTGCTGATTGGTATCCGCAGCCACCCAATCATGCAGCTGTTGCAACGGCAAATCACAGACAGTTTCAAAGGCTTTGGTCAGTTCGCGGGCCAATACTGCGTGCCGATCTGCGCCAAATATATCGCGCATATCAGCGATACTAGCCAAAACGCGGTGCGGCGCCTCGTAAAAAATCAGCGTACGCGGATCAGTGCGCACAGCTTCCAGTCGTGCGCAGCGCGCCACTTGCTTAGCCGGTAAAAAGCCTTCAAAAATAAAACGGTCCGAAGGTAATCCGGCCACCGACAACCCAGCAATCAGGGCGCAGGCTCCCGGCACTGGCACCACTTGCACTTGCGCTGCCCGCGCTTGGCGTACCAGGTGATAACCGGGGTCAGAAATTAACGGAGTGCCGGCATCGGAAATCAGCGCAATATCATCACCGGCCAATAAACGGGTAATAAAACGTCCACCTTCTTCGCGCTCATTGTGTTCATGGCAGGCGGCTAAGGGTGTGCGAATACCAAAATGTTGCAACAATCGGCTGGAATGACGGGTATCTTCAGCAGCAATGAGACTAACCTCAGCTAACACCCGCAAGGCACGCGCACTGATATCTTCAAGATTGCCAATGGGCGTTGCCACCACATACAAAGTGCCAAAACCACTGGTTTGAGGTGTGCCTATGCTCACAAAACGCTCCGTAGAAACAAATAAAAAACTATTGTAGCCTGATTTAGCACGACAATATCGCAGCAATGCCTGTGCTTGGGTACAATCAGGGTATTCACTTTATTATGCTTGGATTGTTTGTCTATGAAAACGCCATTACGCCTGTTCTCAGTGATCTGCTTAGCAGCTTTTTTGGCCGCCTGTGCCAGTTCACCGAGCGATAACCTAGGTCAGTTACCTCCGACCAAATACGATGACCTCGAGCAGCTTTTACTGCAAGCCAGTAAAAGAAATGACAGCAAAGGTGTTGGCTTATATTTAGCTGCAGCCGATCTTGCTTGGCAACAACAGCAAGAGTTGCGTGCGCGAAAGATTCTCGAAGGCATTGATTTTAGCCAAGCCACACCGGCCCAATATATTTTTGCTAAAACCCTAGAAGCAGAACTGGCCTTAGCCCGCAAGCAAACCAACAGTGCCTTAAAAGCATTGCAGCACCCAAGTTTTGTTCACTTAGCTGAAATGCCACAATTTCAACAAGTCCGTACTGCTTTGGTCTTAGCACAAGCCTTACAAGACAGCGGTAAACCTCTGGCTGCTGCCCGTGAACGCATTGCCATAGCGCCACAACTGGAAGGTCAAGTGGCTTTTGCTAACCATCAAAGCATTTGGGAATTACTCAACAGCCTGCCCCGCACTCAGCTCAAGAGCAGTGGAGAAACGGTGCTAGATGGCTGGCTGACTTTAATCAGCATTACCCAAACCAGTACCTCTCTCGAGCAACAACAAGCAAAGATTCAGCAGTGGGTTATACAAAACCCAGCACACCCTGCCGCTCAGCAACTGCCAGAAGCACTCAAACAATTGCAGCAATTGCAGGTTAAGAAAATCAATTCTATTGGTTTACTGCTGCCCTCTAAAGATGCCAACCAGAACGTGGTCACAGCATTGCGCAATGGTTTTTTAGCGGCCCATTACATTGCTCAAGCCAGTGGTGAATCAACCCCAACTATCCACCTCTATGACAGCAACAAAATCCCTTCATTGGAGGCCTTTTATCAACAAGCCAGCGCCGATGGTATCGAGTTGGTGGTTGGCCCGTGGGAAAAACCCCTAGTCAGTCAGCTTGCCAGCCGCGCTGAACTGCCCATTGCTACTTTGGCGCTGAACTATGCCGATAATCACCAGCGTGGCCCCCAGCAGCTCTTCCAGTATGGTTTAGCAGCCGAAGATGAAGCGCGCTTAGCTGCCGATCGTGCTTGGGCTGACGGCATGCGCCGCGCCGCAGTAATGGTACCAAAAAGCGTCTGGGGTGATCGTGTTCTCGAAGCCTTTAGCGCCCACTGGCAATCCCTCGGCGGTCAGGTTGTAGACACCACTCACTTTGATCGCCCCAGCGAACTGGCTGGACAAGTCGCCGAACTGTTTCAATTGCGCGCCAGTGAACAGCGCGCCAAACAACTGGAAGCGACTCTAGGGGCTAAAGTTGCTGCACAGCCGTCGCGCCGCCAAGATATTGACTTTATTTTCTTAGCCGCGAGCCCTGAGCAAGCGCGTCAGATCAAGCCGACCCTAGCCTTCCAATATGCTGGCGATGTACCCATTTATGCCACATCAGCAGTCAATGCAGGTTCCGGCGAAGTTTACCCTGAGCTCAATGGCTTACAGTTCAGTGAGATGCCTTGGTTTCTAGAAGTCAGCGACGCTACACGCCAGCACATCACCCAACATTGGCCCAGCGCTCAAGGCAGCATGGGCCGCTTTTATGCCATGGGTGCAGATGCCTATCGACTGACCAGCCAGTTACAACTGCTGCGCGCTCTGCCTAACAGCAGCGTAACGGGTTTAACCGGGATTTTAAAACTCGATGCAGATCAGCGCATTCAGCGCACCCTTTACTGGGTAGAGTTTATTGATGGCAATCTCGAGCAACTTAAGGAAGCACGGATTGACTAAAGCACTTAAGACCGGCAAGGCTGTAGAGCAACAGGCACTGAACTACTTGAATAAAGCAGGCCTAAGCACCATAACTACTAACTGGTCTTGCCGCTTTGGTGAAATTGATCTAATCATGTTAGAGCAGGACACTGTAGTTTTTGTTGAAGTACGCTACCGAAAAAGCAATAACTTCGGTGGCGCTTTAGACAGCATTGACCAACACAAATGTAACAAGCTGATTAAGACCGCGGAATATTTTTTACATAGATTTCCACAATGGCTAGAACACCCCTGTCGTTTTGATGTCATTACTGCACATCCAAGCAACAGCACATTATTCACGCTAGACTGGATTCAAGACGCATTTGAGTCCTAATTTCATTTTTAATAAAGGCTGATCCTATGCAACCGCGCATTCAACACATGTTTCAAGCCAGCATTGAAACAAAAAAAAACGCATTAACTGTCTTACCACCGGCCATTGAGAGTGCCAGCCTGTTAATGGTTAGCTCCCTGCTCAATGAAGGCAAAATATTAGCCTGTGGCAATGGTGGCTCTGCAGGCGACGCGCAACATTTTTCCTCAGAGATGCTGAATCGCTTTGAGCGCGAACGCCCGAGCCTACCAGCAATTGCCCTGACAACCGATAGCTCAACCATCACCTCAATTGCTAACGACTACAGTTACGAAGAAGTTTTCTCAAAGCAGATCCGTGCCCTGGGGCAAGAAGGCGATGTGCTGCTGGCAATTTCCACCAGTGGCAACTCGGCTAACGTGGTGCAAGCTATCCATGCTGCCCACGATCGTAATATGCATGTGATTGCACTCACCGGTCGCGACGGCGGTCACATTGCGCCGCTGCTGCTGCCTGACGATGTGGAAATCCGCGTGCCTTCCAACGTAACCGCTCGTGTGCAAGAAGTGCACTTACTGATTATTCATAGCTTATGTGATTTAATCGATCATCAACTGTTTGGGAGCGAAGAGTGATGCGTAAAATTTTCGCCATTGTCCTTATTGGAGTTATGCTAAGCGCCTGTGGCGCGCGCAGCCTCGGCAATAGAATTGATGATCAATTTATTGCGCCTGATGTGGCTCATGCCATTAAAGAGGCGCACGTTGATCTCTCCACCACCACCTCACGGATTGTGGTCACCAGTTACAACGGCATCGTCTTAGTCGCAGGACAAACACCCCGTGCAGAACTGAAAGAACTGGCTGGGAAAGCGGCACAGTCGGTACCGAGCGCCAAGAAGGTCCACAATGAACTGCAGATAACCACGCCAACATCTGGCTTAGTACGCAGCAATGACGGCTTGCTCACAGCTAATATTAAAGCCCGTATGCTGTCTTATAATGACGTGCCAGCGTCTAAAGTTAAGGTGGTAACAGAAAACGGAACTGTTTACCTGCTCGGCATTATCAGTCGTGCTGAAGCCGATCGTGCAACTGCTGTCGCACAAGAAGTGAATGGGGTGCAAAAGATTGTACGCTTGTTTGAATATATCGATTAAACCTGCATTGCACAGGTTCAGTTGCCTCAGCTAAAGCCTCTCACAACACTGCCTGCAGAGGTAAAACTCTGCGGGCAACGTTATAAAAGATTAGAACTATTTTATAATTCGCAAACTCGGACGTCCTGGAGATGGCGGCCTTGGTGGCTCATCATCAGGGTTATCTGAGTCAGCAGAGCTATCAGTATCCACTGCATGCAGCACTGTAGGCTGCTCTTCGATCTCTGCGTTATCCTCTGCCAAGACTTCTTCATCCTCGTCAAACGCATCTGCACTGGTATCGAAGAACATACCTTTCCCATTCTCCCGTGCATATATAGCCAAAACAGCATCAATAGGCACGTAGAGCGAGAAGGGTGCACCGGAAAAACGAGCTTCAAAACTCACAGCTTGACTATCAATTTCCAAGTATCGCACTGCCGCTGGCGCAGTATTCAGGACTATTCGCCCATCAACCACATGACCCGGCGGTACTTTAACTTGAGGATGGTCAGCATCAACTAGTATATGTGGCGTGCACTCATTATCAACAATCCACTCATGCAGGGCGCGCAATATGTACGGACGACTGGAGTTCATTTCACTCACTCCCCTTAAGGCCGCATTAAGCGCTCAGCCTCAGACAAGCTAGCCTGGAAGGCTTCTCGGGCAAAGTTGCGCTCCATATACTCGAGCAATGGCTGTGCGGCCTTCGGCAACTCAATACCTAAAGCAGGCAAACGCCATAACAGTGGCAATAAATAGCAATCAACCAAACTGAAATCATCGCTCATAAAGTACTTCATGCTGGCAAACACAGGTGCAACACCAGTGAGGCTTTCACGTAGTTCTTTGCGCGCCTTGGTGCGTGCTGTTTCTTTAGTTTTCTTATCTAAAATTAAATCAGCTAGCGTGCACCAGTCACGCTGGACACGATAGGATAATTTACGTGTTTCCGCCCGTGCCACAGGATAGACAGGCAAAAGCGGCGGATGTGGATAGCGCTCATCCAAATACTCTAATATTACAGTTGAATCATATAAAGCTAAATCGCGATCAACCAGAGTCGGTAAGGTAGCGTAAGGATTGACCTCAGCTAAATACTCTGGAACATCGCCATCTACTACATCCATGATCTCAGCAGTTACCGCCTTCTCCGCCAGAACCAAACGCACACGATGCGAGTATTGGCACGTAGGATCAGAATAACAGCCCAACTTATTGGGGGCAGACGACATGCTTGACTCCTCCACTAAAAATATACATAAAGCACAAAGGCGCACGCGCCCATCTGGGCGCGTGCGTCACTCGGTCGTTACAGTGTTGTGGATCAATGCACATCTTTCCAGTATTCACGCTTCAATAAGTAGGCAAATACAAAGAAGAAGGCAAGGAACAACAAGACGTACATTCCGATACGCTGGCTCTTGAGCTTAACAGGATTAGCTGAATACTCGAGGAATGTCACAAGATTTTTCATTTTCTCGTCAAATTCCGCTTCACTCATAGTACCTGTATTTGGCACAATTGTGAGTTCATCACAAGACTCTTGAGTAACTGGTGTTCCAGTCAACGGGTCGAATACTTTCTTGCCGTCTTCCTCAATTTGTACTTGCTTACAACCAACAACCTGACGCCCTTGCCAGCCAACTAAAACGTTAGGCATCCCAACAACGTCAAACACTTTGTTGTTAACGCCATACGGGCGCGATGGGTCTTCATAGAATGTACGCATATAAGTGTACAACCAATCTGCTCCACGCACGCGCGCAACGTTGGTCAGGTCTGGCGGTGCAACACCAAACCATACCTTAGCGTCAGCTTCTTTCATGCTGGAGCGCATGTGATCACCGAACTTAGCGTCGGTAAGCACAAGGTTATCCATCATCATTAGCTCACTAATGCCCAGGTCATTTGCGACACGCGCGTAACGCTGAAACTTTGCTCCATGACAACCCATGCAGTTGTTCACAAAGGTTCGAGCGCCATCTTGCAGAGCCGCTTTATCAGACAAATCAATTGAGACGCTATCCAATGGATAGGCGCCAGCCGCAGCAAAGCCAAAGGTCGGAATTGCTGCGAAAAGTAATGCAATAATATGCTTTTTCATTAGCCAGTCACCCTTTCCGGAACCGGTTTAGTCTTCTCCATTCTGGTATAAAAAGGCATCAGAATGAAGTAGGCGAAGTAAAGAACAGTGCAGATTCGTGCAACCAGCGTACGCTCTGGGGTTGGTGCTAACACACCTAACACACCAAGAATCACAAAGCTGATGCAGAACACAAGTAACCAGATTTTGCTCATCCAGCCCTTGTAGCGCATGGACTTAACTGGACTGCGATCCAACCAAGGCAATACAAACAAGACTGCAATAGCACCACCCATTGCCACAACACCCATTAACTTATCAGGTACTGCACGCAAAATTGCGTAGAACGGAGTGAAATACCAAACCGGAGCAATATGCAAAGGTGTTTTTAGCGCATTAGCTTGTTCAAAGTTCGGTTTCTCGAGGAAGTACCCACCCATCTCTGGGAAGAAAAACACGATAAAGCAGAACACAAACAAGAAGACGATCACACCCACAATATCTTTTACTGTGTAGTACGGATGGAAAGGAATACCGTCTAAAGGAATACCGTTTTCATCTAGGTGCTTTTTAATATCAACGCCATCTGGGTTGTTAGAACCTACTTCGTGCAGCGCTAGGATGTGCAAAACCACCAAAGCAAGCAAGACAATAGGCACAGCAACCACGTGCAATGCGAAGAAGCGGTTTAGGGTAATGCCTGAAATCAGGTAGTCACCACGAATCCACTCAGTCAGATCAGCACCAATCACTGGAATCGCACCAAACAGTGAAATAATCACCTGTGCACCCCAATATGACATCTGTCCCCAGGGCAGCAAGTAGCCCATAAAGGCCTCAGCCATCAGCGCCAAGTAGATCAGCATACCGAAGACCCAGACCAATTCACGGGGCTTTTGATACGAACCGTACAACAGACCACGGAACATATGCAGATAGACCACAATAAAGAACGCTGAAGCACCGGTGGAATGCAGGTAACGCAAGATCCAGCCATACTCAACATCACGCATGATGTATTCAACAGAAGCAAACGCACCTTCTGCTGAAGGTTCGTAGCTCATGGTTAGCCAGATACCAGTTAGCAACTGGTTAACTAGTACTAAAAGAGCAAGAGAACCGAAAAAGTAATAGAAGTTAAAGTTTTTTGGTGCGTAATATTTGGATAAATGGTCTTCCCACATTTTAGTGGCAGGAAAGCGCGCATCTACCCACTCCATAAACTTGCTCATCAGGCTGTCTCCTCGCCGATCCCAATAATGACGATGTCATCCGTCTCGTAAGAATATGGAGGTACTGGCAAGTTTGTCGGTGCTGGCTGAGACTTATACACACGCCCGGCCAAATCATAGCGAGATCCATGACAAGCACAGAAATAACCGCCAAGCCACTCCGGCCCCAAGTCTGCAGGCGCAACTTCTGGTCTAAAGGTTGGCGCACAACCTAAGTGCGTACATACACCCAAGACTACGAGCAACTCAGGATTAATAGAACGCGTTTCAACCCCTACGTTACCAGGCTGCTCTGATTCTTTAGACTCAGGGTCAGCCAGCTTGGGTTCGAGTTTTTTCAAACCTTCCATAATTTCCGGGGTACGGTGCAAAACAAACACAGGTTGACCGCGCCATTCAGCAACAATTTGCTCACCTGGCCCGATCTTACTTATATTCACACGCACCGGTGCTCCCGCGGCTTTCGCCCTAGCACTGGGGGCCCAAGACCCCAGAAACGGGATCGCAGCTCCTACCGCTCCAGCCGCACCCACCACAGAGGTGGCTGCCACTAGAAAGCGACGTCGGCCCGTATTCACGCCGTCATTGCTCATTGAGTTGTCTCCATCAGCTATTTAGCCTGTCATCAGGCTTTATAATAAGAAAAGCTACTTATATTTTGAATGTAACAAATAGTAAAGAAAAGACACCCTCTTGACAAGTTATCGTCACATTCCAATCACCCTAGAGCGACTAATATAGGATATGCAGTCGATCAGCACATTGTCGCAGGGCAAGATAGATACAAAAAACGCCCTGATTCCTTGCGGAAACGGGCGTTTTTTTCTGCAGCAAGTATCGATCAGCGCTTAGAGAACTGAGGACGCTTACGTGCTTTACGTAGACCAACTTTCTTACGCTCAACTGCACGAGCGTCACGCGTAACAAAGCCAGCTTTACGCAGCTCTGGACGCAAAGTTTCGTCATAATCCATCAAAGCACGGGTAATGCCGTGACGAATTGCACCTGCCTGACCTGATTCGCCACCACCAGCAACGGTGATCATCACGTCAAACTTTTCTAGAGAATCTGTCAACACCAGTGGCTGACGAACCATCATCCGCGCAGTTTCACGCGGGAAGAAATTATCTAGAGTGCGGTTATTAATAGAAATACTGCCTGTACCCGGACGTAAAAAAACGCGTGCGGTTGCAGTCTTGCGACGGCCTGTGCCGTAATTTTGAGTCGCCGACATAATCAACTATCCCGTTAAATCTTAAGTTCTTGGGGCTGCTGTGCAGTGTGCGGGTGGTTAGTACCTGCATACACTTTCAGCTTGCGATACATGTCGCGGCCCAGCGGATTTCTTGGAAGCATACCTTTTACCGCAGCTTCAAGAACACGTTCAGGTGCTTTTTCAAGCAGCTTCTCGAAAGTGATTTCCTTGATACCGCCAGGAAACCCAGTATGCGAGTAATAAATTTTATCTGATGTCTTCTTACCAGTTACACGTACCTGCTCAGCATTAATCACAACGATATAATCGCCAGTATCAACGTGCGGGGTGTACTCAGGCTTATGCTTTCCGCGCAAACGGCTCGCAATCTCAGTGGCCAAACGACCCAGAGTCTGGCCTGCAGCGTCGACGACATACCAATCGCGCTGTACGGTTTCATTTTTTGCTGTAAAAGTTTTCATTCGCTATGGCCTCAGGGCCGTCTTAAAAATAGACGGCAAATCCTAATGAATAGTTTTGTCTTTGACAAGTCAAAGTCAGCTCATATGACAGACGCTACTTCGGGGGCTCGGGTCTATCACGTCTGCTATGGCTATGTTTCGGTAAGTTGGCATCACTTTACCTTCTCTTTTGCAATGGCTAGGCATTACCTACAAAAGAGACGCGTAAGTATGCCCGATAATGAGATTATTGCAACTGCTTAATCATTCCACTCTGCACAACCACCTCCTTTGCCCACTGAGCAAGCGCCATTATTACACTATAAAAACCCAGTATCACTGCTATTATGCGGTGACAAACAGCGATTAAAACAGTCCTGCAGGTTAGATTAAGCAGCAAAAATTTTAGCACCCTAGCTTTCCATGCCCCGCATAGGTCTATAATAAGACCGCACTCATTTGTGGAGCGACCATGTATATTCCGCCATTATTTTCTGCTTTACGTCAAACATTTGCCGAAGGTTATACGCTAAACGCTTTACGCGGGGACATTAGCGCAGGATTAACTGTTGGCATTATTGCTATCCCATTGGCCATGGCACTGGCTATTGCAGTGGGGGTCCCGCCCCAGCACGGTTTGTATACAGTGCTTATTGGCGGCTCTATCATTGCCTTAACCGGTGGTTCTCGGTTTAACGTGTCTGGGCCCACTGCAGCCTTTGTGGTGATATTACTCCCCATTACCCAGCAATTCGGCGTAGGCGGGTTACTGCTCTGCACTGCTATGGCTGGGGTGATTCTAATCAGCATGGGCGTGTTGCGCGCTGGTGCTTTATTGCAATTTATACCTTACCCAGTCACCTTAGGCTTTACCGCTGGGATTGGCGTGGTGATTGCCACACTGCAAGTTAAAGATGCTTTTGGTTTAACTAATATAGAGCCTACTGCTAACTACGTTGAGCAAATTGGTGCATTAGCGCAGGCGCTGCCCACTATTCAGCTGGGTGACACGCTAGTTGCAGCAATCACACTTTTGGTGCTGATTATCTGGCCACGTTTCGTGCCAAAAATCCCAGGGCATTTAGTGGCTTTAGCAGTCGGTAGCTTTATTGGCCTTGCTTTAAACCATGCCGATATCCCTGTAGCAACCATCGGCGAACGCTTCAGCTACACAGTTGATGGCATAAGCCACCCTGGCATTCCGCCCTTCTTACCTTCGTTTATGTGGCCCTGGGAAATGTCCGGGCCTGATGGTAAACCGCTCACGCTTTCTTTTGAGCTCTTTCGGCAACTGCTCGCCCCAGCCTTTGCCATTGCCATGCTTGGCGCTATTGAGTCTTTACTCTGCGCCGTAGTCGCTGACGGTATGGCAGGTACAGCAAAGCACGATCCTAATGGAGAGTTACTTGGCCAAGGTATAGGTAATATTCTTGCGCCTATGTTCGGCGGAATCACGGCCACAGCTGCAATCGCCCGAAGCGCTGCTAACGTTCGTGCTGGAGCCTTTTCACCGCTTGCGGCAATTATTCATGCTGGCGTAGTTCTATTGGCCATGCTGTTCTTAGCTCCCATGTTCAGTCACTTACCTATGGCGGCACTGGCGGCTCTGCTTTTAATGGTTGCTTGGAATATGAGCGAACCCAAGCACGTTATTCATACCCTGCGCATTTCTCCCCGTAACGACGTCTTGGTGCTGCTGACCTGCCTATCGCTGACTGTTTTGTTTGATATGGTGTTGGCGGTTGGTGTTGGGTTGTTGTTGGCTGCTGGCTTATTTATTAAGAGCATGAGCGATTTAACCGATACCGCCAGCGTCTCACCAGACGAACACGATATTCCTGATCTGCCAGACTCAATCGCCGTCTACGCTATTCGCGGCCCCTTGTTTTTCGGTGCAGCAGAAAAAGCCTTAAGCGTGCTTCGTAAGTTTAACCCAGAAGTTCGCATCGTTATCATTGACCTACGTGCAGTACCTATGCTTGATATGACAGCACTTGCAGCGCTAAGTAGCGTGCTAATCGACTATCAAAAAAATGACATTGGGATTATCTTCCTAGGTGCTTCAGCCAAAGTACGCCACAAAATGCGACGCGCTGGGATTGGTTTAGTGCACAGCAAGATATCTTACGTCAGCAACTTTGTTATGGCACAGTCTCGCGCACAGCGCTGGCTGGATATAGATGCAGGCATCGAGCAAAATGACACCGATGATGATGCTAGCATTGCCAATGCAAAGACGCGTAACGATCAACCTTAATGCTCTGACTTAAGCTTTACTAGCAGTCATTACTGCCCACTTTAACACTAATGGTAAACTTGAATTTATGGATAGATACACTTCTCGCCCTTCTGTACTATGCTTATCAGGTCACGACCCAGTTGGCGGCGCGGGACTGCAAGCGGACATTGAAGCGCTGATCGCACAAAACTGTCATGCCACACCGGTAATCACTGCTTTGACTATTCAGGACACGCTCGACGTCAGCGACTTTAAAGTTCTTGAGCATGACTGGGTTATGGCCCAAGCACAGGCTATCTTGCAAGATATGTCCGTCTCAGCTATTAAGCTGGGTATGCTTGGCTCTTTGGATATGGTCGACACTGTTGTAGAAATTATTCAAAAAATGCCAGACACGCCCTTTGTCTGTGACCCAGTACTGCGCGCTGGCGGTGGTGGTGCACTGGGCAAAGATGAAGTGGGCTATGCATTGCGCAGTAAATTAATGCCCCTAGCCACTATAGTTACGCCGAATTTGCCGGAAGCGCAGATTCTTGCAGAACTGCCCAATGGCACCGCCGATGAATGTGCCGAAGTGCTGCGCAAACACTGTAAACACCTGCTGATTACCGGTGGCCACGGCGATGAAAGTGAAGTGCATAACCGCCTATACTGTGCAGATGGCAGCACCCATACCTTTACCTGCGCGCGCTTGCCCGGTGAATACCACGGCTCTGGCTGCACCCTTGCCAGCGCTCTCGCAGGACGCTTAGCCTTAGGTGAAGAACTGGTTAGCGCGGTTGAATCCGCACTGAGCTATACATGGCGCACCTTGCGTGACGCTGAGGCGCCAGGTCGCGGTCAGTGTATTCCGCGCCGCTTACCCTTGGATTTTTGCCGCCCATGAGCACAAAAACTGAGTTACTACGCGGTTTATATGCCATTACCGACTCTGCGCTGCTTGCCGATGGACGCTTGCTACCCTATTGTGAGGCTGCCTTACGTGGCGGCGCAACACTCTTACAGTACCGTGATAAATCTAACGATACAGCTCGCCGCCTCCGCGAGGCGCAGGCTCTGCAAAAGCTTTGCCAAGACTACGGTGCGCGCCTGATTATCAATGATGATCTCGGCTTAGCTGCCGAACTCGGTGTTGATCTGCACCTTGGCCAAGAAGACGGCAGTCTTCTGCAGGCTCGCCAACAGCTTGGTGCAGAGGCGATTATTGGTGCCACCTGCCATGCGCAATTGGACTTAGCCAAACAAGCCATCGAGCAGCAGGCAGATTATATTGCTTTTGGTCGTTTCTACAGCTCACAGACCAAGCCCGGTGATGTTCTAGCGACTACCGAACTGCTTCAGCATGCACAACAATTTAACTGCCCAATTGTCGCCATTGGCGGCATCACTTTAGACAATGGCAGTCTGCTGATTGCTCATGGCGCCGCTATGCTGGCCGTTATTCATGGATTATTTGCCGCAGACTCAGCTGCCACAGTGGAACAACGAGCGCGTGAATTTAGCGCGCTTTTTACTGATTAATTTTCCTAGAAATTCGCTAACCAATTTTATAATGAGGTATTTAATGTCACGCTCAGCATCTTTATTTGAACAAGCGCAAAAACATATTCCCGGTGGCGTCAACTCGCCAGTTCGCGCCTTCGCTGGCGTTGGCGGCACACCGTTATTCTTTAAGCATGCCGAAGGCGCTTATGTGGTTGATGAAGACGACAAGCGTTATGTGGATTATGTTGGCTCATGGGGCCCAATGATTCTTGGCCACGGTCACCCTGAGGTACTGGATGCAGTACGCGCTCAAATTGATCACGGCTTATCCTATGGTGCACCCACCGCGCTGGAAGTTGAAATGGCTGACTTAGTCTGCAGCCTAGTGCCGTCAATGGATATGGTGCGCATGGTCAGCTCAGGCACTGAAGCAACCATGAGCGCCATTCGTTTAGCCCGCGGTTACACCGGTCGCGATAGCATTATTAAGTTTGAAGGTTGCTACCATGGCCACTCTGATAGCTTATTGGTGAAAGCAGGCTCCGGCGCTCTGACCTTAGGTGTGCCCAGCTCCCCTGGCGTGCCAGCAGCGTTCGCGCAACACACCATCACTCTGCCATTTAACGATATTGATGCAGTTGCTGCCTGCCTAGCGGAACAAGGCGATAAAATCGCCTGTATTATCGTCGAACCAGTCGCTGGCAATATGAACTGCATACCCCCAGTACCAGGCTTTTTGGAAGGTTTGCGTGAGCAGTGTGATAAGTACGGTGTGGTATTGATTTTTGATGAAGTGATGACCGGTTTCCGCGTTGCTTTAGGCGGTGCACAAGCCCACTTCGGCGTTACCCCTGACTTATCCACTTTTGGTAAAGTGATTGGTGGTGGTATGCCAGTGGCTTGCTTTGGCGGTAAAAAAGAAGTGATGTCATATATTGCGCCACTGGGTCCGGTTTACCAAGCGGGCACTTTGTCTGGTAACCCACTGGCCATGGCTGCAGGTATTGCAACCCTAAAACTGATCAGCCGCCCTGGCTTCCACGATGAACTCACTGACTACACGCAGCGTCTGCTGCAAGGTTTACAGGAGCGTGCTGATGCTGCTGGGATTCCTTTTACCACCACTCAAGCCGGCGGTATGTTTGGACTGTACTTCACTGAACGCAAAAATATCACCAGCTTTGAAGATGCCACCAGCTGCAATGTTGAGCACTTCAAACA
>CAJDVK010000038.1_pt1 | contig 23414 bp, 22 predicted proteins | sample 7391401 | NCBI WGS metagenome assembly CAJDVK01 (sample SAMEA7055696, study PRJEB34461) | soil metagenome | biome: terrestrial ecosystem; feature: Peninsula; material: soil | place: Antarctica | collected 2016
TTCTTGCTTATAAATTGTAAGTAAGATAATGCATACCGTACTTCGGGGCAGGTGTTTATCCGTCGACGAACCCATCCAGGGTTCAACTCCGGCGCTCCGCTATCCCTGGCTATGCTCACTACACCCACCCCGAAATACTCATTGATCATTGATGTGGTCGGCACCAGCGTATAAATCTCGATTATAAAAAAACCTAAGCACGTGATTACGAATAAGGCGTACTGCAATCCTACAAACTACATCACTGATCAAGACGTGCCTCGCTGGTGACGCGGCCAGCGTAGCCATGGATGGCGCAGCGCCCGAATGGGGTCAGGATGACGCATTGAGGGGAAAGCAGCACCAGCGAGGTGCGTCAGGCACAAATCTAGATTGATTCTTGCTTATAAATTGTAAGTAAGAATAGTGCATGCCGTACTTTGGGGAAGGTGTTTATCCGTCGACGAACCCATCCAGGGTTCAACACCGGGGCTATGCCATCCATGGCTACGCTCACCACACCTGCCCGAAACACTCATTGATCATTGATGTGGTCGGCACCAGCGAGGTGCGTCAGCGCTGCTCAAACCAAAATTACCAACCCACCCCGAAACCAATCAAATAACGCCGATCATTGAGGTCACCGTGCTTACTCGAAACTTTATCCCACTCAGCTTTTAAAGTGATTGCTGCCCAACTGTTCACCTTGTAACGCGCCCCAGCTTCACCATCTAACACATAATCAATATCGCCAATAAATGGCGTACCAACTTCACCTTTGGTATATAACTCAAATGCTTTACCGCCCAGGTAACGATTATAATTCCACGACAAGCTACCTGAGTTGAAGCTTTGCTTCTCCCCTGATTCAAACAAATATTTGTTATGGTTTATCAGCCCAGACAAGGCAAAACCACCCAGTTCATTATCCCAAAATTGAAAGCCCGGGCCAGTACCGTATACATACTGGCGACGTATCTCTTCAACATGGTCATTAATATATTTGGCTTTGTTTTTCCAGAACCAGCGCTCAGTAATAAAGCGGTCCAAGGCGTAACTGGCCTCAAAGTTCTCAGTGCGCTTGGTGCCATTTTTTGTTTCATAATCGTAATCAGTCTCCAATGCATGTCGCCACAAGCCGTGGCGCAGCTCAGAGCTGACATCCAGACTGTAATCATCGGAGCTGTTTTCTTTACGTTTATAATCTGCTGAAAAGCTCACATTACCTTTCCAGCGCAAATCCTCGATAATGGGTCGTGGCACCATCAATTGTTTAATATCAGCCAGCGCCAGGGTCTTAGGTTCATTACCATTGATTAGAGTTACACTGCCCTCAGGTGCAGGACGCAACGCCTTGCTGGTTTCTGTGGTGAAAGTGTCCAATTTGACCAACAGTTGCTGCTCGCTCTCCAGTGTGGCAACTTTCTCAATTTTGAGAGTAATGGTGCCGGCATAGTTGGTTTTCAGTAGCAGCTTGCCACCGTCCAGCAGCATAATGCGTCCGGTGAGGCGATCACCGTTTTTAAGCCATACTGTATCAGCAGAAGCCGCTACAGAAAAAAACACACCCACAGCAAGTAGGCTGGTAACTAAAACACGCATCATAGAAAACTCAAAAGAAGACAGAATCAAAAATGTTGTACAGTACACTGTTTAACGTCATGGCAGAACAGACACGCAGCTAAAAATAGGGTTCCTTAATGGACGCAAAAAATAAACAACAGATGCGGAGCATCCTGTATCTATTGTTGTCCAAAATCCCAGCGGGGCGTTTGGTCACCTATGGACAGCTGGCTAGAATGGCCGGCTATCCTGGTTTGGCACGTTGGGTGGGGAGAGAACTCAGTCAGTTACCCGATGGTACAAAATTACCTTGGCATCGTGTGGTTGCTGCAGGTGGGCGTTTAAGTTTGCCACAGAATACCCGTGCCGGTGACGAGCAACGTCAGCGCTTACGCTCAGAAGGCATCTTCGTCGAGCAAGATCGTGTAAAATTAGCCCAATACCAATGGCAGCCTGCTGATGCTGTCAGTGAAAAGAGTACGCCTTTGCACATGAAAACTGAAAATAATGGCCAATAACACTTGGCGTACAGCCTTAAAAACTTACTCTAATCCTGCCGTTTTAGCCCTTTTATTGCTGGGTTTTTCTGCTGGCTTACCTTATATGCTGGTCTTCTCTACGCTGTCTGTGTGGTTGCGTGAAGCAGGTGTGGCGCGGGAAACCATTGGTTACGCTAGTTTGATTGGCTTGGCCTATGCCTTTAAATGGGTTTGGTCACCGTTACTGGACCAGTGGCGCTTACCCATTCTTGGCGGCTTAGGTCGCCGCCGCTCATGGCTGGTGCTTTCACAGCTGCTGGTGGCAATTGGCTTGGCTGGCATGGCGCTGAGCAACCCGCAAAGCCACCTTGCAATACTCATCGCTTTAGCGGTATTGGTGGCCTTTGCTTCTGCCACCCAAGATATTGCGGTGGATGCCTACCGTCTGGAAATTCTCGATAACAGCCGCCAAGCCGCCTTAGCGGCCAGCTATATGGCGGGCTATCGCATTGCGGCACTGCTGGCGACAGCAGGTGCGCTGTATTTTGCTGAATGGTTTGGTTCAACCGGTTTGCAGTATCGCCATGCCGCTTGGGCCAGCACCTACTTATTATTTGCTTTGCTGATGCTGCCGGGCTTACTCACCACTTTGTGGATGAAAGAACCAAAAATAATGCTGAAAGGTGAAGAGTCGATTAACCCTTATAAGCTCAGTCATCAGCTGATCTCGGTGCTGGTATTAATGGTTTTGCTGGTGTCGGTACCGGCCATGATGACCCAGTTTTATCAAACTGATTTTCAATCCTTGGCCGCTGGTCGTGCCGGTTTGGATGACTTGTTGTATAGCGATCGGGCTTTTTTGCGAGGCTTGTTGTACACCATTTTAACCGCGTTCTGCTTATCCTCATTGGGCCGTAAAGGGCTGGCGCCAGTGCTCACACCCGTTAGCGATTTTGTTGTGCGTTACCGCTGGCAAGCACTGTTGTTGCTGGGTTTAGTGGCCACTTACCGGATGTCCGATACGGTGATGGGGGTAATGGCTAACGTCTTTTATATTGACCAGGGTTTCAGTAAGGATCAGATTGCCGGGGTCAGTAAAGTCTTTGGTTTGATTATGACCTTACTGGGAGCAGGGATTGGTGGCGTGCTCATTGTACGTTTTGGCATTATGCCGATCCTCTTGATTGGTGGTATCACGTCAGCGTCGACCAATTTGATGTTTGTGCTGCTGGCCGGGATGGGCGCAGATTTAAATATGCTGATTGTGACCATTTCCTGCGACAACTTTAGCGCCGGTTTAGCCACCGCGGCCTTTGTCGCCTACTTGTCCAGCTTGACCAACTTGCGTTTTTCGGCCACGCAGTATGCATTACTAAGTTCGATTATGTTGCTGTTGCCGCGCTTAATCGGTGGTTATTCAGGGGTGATGGTGGATAAGTTTGGTTATGAAAAGTTCTTTCTCATCACAGCGTTATTGGGCGTTCCCACTATTGTCTTGATTATTTGGCAGTGGCGCGTTGATCTGCGCAAAGTTAAGACTGAGCCTGAACAAGCAGAATGCTCAGAAAGTGTTTGAGGTATTTTGTTACAGGATCGGAGTCGAGCGCCCCTTGTGTTTTAGTGCTGAGGGCGCATTAATAAAATATATAGAAGCTTAAGGTGTGAGTGATGCGTATTTTTTTCTTGTTGTTTTTAGTCTTCCCATTGCTTGAGTTGTTTGTCTTAATTCGTGTGGGTTCAAGTATTGGCGCAGCATCAACCTTGCTCTTGGTGTTGGCCGGTGGGGTGTTAGGAGTGCTGTGCATGCGTTTAGCAGGATTAACCACAGCGTTGAAAGTCCGCGAACGCATGGCGCTCGGTGAGGTGCCCAATAACGATATGCTCAACGGATTACTGCTGGTGGTGGGCGGCGGTTTGCTATTCTTACCCGGCTTTATCAGTGATGTGATTGGCATCCTGTGCTTATTACCTTTTGTCCGCCACTGGCTGATTAAACGTATTGCCACGCATATGGATCAGAATGCCGCACGTTCACGTCAGTTTTATGCGCAAAGCACCACCTATACTGAGTACAGTGGTCCAGCAGAGCCAAGGGAAACCCAAGTGATTGAGGGTGAGTTTGAGCGCAAAGACCCTTAAGTCATCTATTTACAGCTATTTTTAGATAAAAATCACATTCAGCCCTTGAAATACTTTCATTCGCCCACATATAGCTAGCATCAAGAGATTCTGCGTCAGCAGATCATTCCGCGTGTTGTGCTTGTTGCGCAATACGCCCCGGCTTGCCGGATTTAATAAACGTGCCGATGAGTGACATCGGCTGATGTAACTAACCCGTTGGGAGAGATCGACAATGAAGCTTCGTCCTCTGCATGACCGTGTGGTAATCCGCCGCAGCGAAGAAGAAACTAAAACCGCTGGCGGCATTGTGCTACCAGGTTCAGCGGCTGAAAAGCCAAATCAAGGTGAAATTATTGCTGTTGGTACTGGCCGCATTTTAGACAATGGTGATGTACGTGAGCTCGCTGTAAAAGTGGGCGACAAGGTGGTTTTTGGCCCTTATTCCGGCAGTAACGCTATCGAAATTGGTGGTGAAGAGTTGCTGGTAATGGGTGAGAGCGAAATTCTCGCGGTTGTTGAAGCTTAATTTATCCCTTGCGTTAAATGACACAAAATTGAGGAAAAATTTACATGGCTGCTAAAGAAGTAAAGTTCGGCGATTCAGGCCGCAAAAAAATGCTAGCTGGCGTCAACGTATTAGCTGACGCAGTAAAAGCGACGTTAGGACCAAAAGGTCGTCATGTTGTTCTAGAAAGAAGTTATGGTGCGCCATCAATCACTAAAGACGGTGTGTCAGTTGCAAAAGAAATTGAGCTGGAAGACCGCTTTGAAAACATGGGTGCACAGTTGGTTAAAGACGTTGCGTCTAAAGCCAACGACGAAGCGGGTGACGGTACCACCACTGCTACAGTGCTGGCACAGTCCATCGTTAACGAAGGCTTGAAAGCGGTTGCAGCGGGCATGAACCCAATGGACCTCAAGCGCGGTATTGATAAAGCGACTATTGCTATTGTTGAGCAACTTAAGCTGCAGGCTAAGCCGTGCACTGATAACAAAGCCATTGCTCAAGTGGGTACAATTTCAGCCAACGCTGATGCTACCGTCGGTGAGATCATTGCCAAAGCTATGGAAAAAGTTGGCAAAGAAGGCGTTATTACCGTTGAAGAAGGTTCCGGTCTAGATAACGAGCTATCCGTTGTTGAAGGTATGCAGTTTGATCGTGGCTACCTGTCCCCGTACTTTATCAACAAGCCAGACACCATGGTGGCTGAGCTGGAAGATCCATTACTGCTGTTAGTGGATAAGAAAATCTCGAATATCCGTGAGTTGTTGCCAGTGCTGGAAGCGGTTGCTAAAGCCGGTCGTCCACTGCTGATCATTGCTGAAGATGTTGAAGGCGAAGCCTTAGCGACTTTGGTCGTGAACAATATGCGCGGTATCGTTAAAGTGGCTGCGGTTAAAGCACCTGGCTTTGGCGATCGTCGTAAAGCAATGCTGCAAGATATCGCTATTCTAACCGGCGGTACTGTGGTTTCTGAAGAAGTGGGTCTAAGCCTTGATACCACAACTTTAGAGCACTTAGGTGAAGCCAAGCGCGTTATCCTAAGCAAAGACAACACCACTATTATTGATGGTGCCGGTCAGCAAGCAGATATCGAAGCACGTGTGTTGCAGATCCGTAAGCAAATCGAAGACACCACTTCAGACTACGACAAAGAGAAGCTACAAGAGCGTCTGGCTAAATTAGCGGGCGGTGTTGCGGTGATCAAAGTTGGTGCTGCTACTGAAGTAGAAATGAAAGAGAAAAAAGCCCGCGTTGAAGATGCTCTGCACGCAACCCGTGCGGCAGTTGAAGAAGGCGTAGTACCTGGCGGCGGTGTTGCCTTGGTCCGTGCATTGCTCGCAATTTCTGAGCTGAAAGGCGATAACGAAGACCAAAACGTGGGTATTGCTTTACTGCGTCGTGCGGTTGAAGCGCCACTGCGTCAGATTGTTGCTAACGCTGGTGATGAGCCAAGTGTGGTGGTGGATAAAGTTAAGCAAGGCGAAGGTAACTACGGTTACAACGCAGCGACCGGTGAGTACGGCGATATGATTGCGATGGGTATTTTGGACCCCGCAAAAGTCACCCGTTCCGCACTGCAAGCAGCAGCGTCAATCGCAGGCTTAATGGTTACCACTGAAGCGATGATCGCTGAAATCAAAGATGACAGCGCACCTGCAATGCCTGATATGGGCGGCATGGGTGGCATGGGTGGAATGATGTAAGGTTTTTTACCTTACTATTTTGCTCTAAAGCATCAAAAAAACGGCTACCAAGTGATTGGTAGCCGTTTTTTATTGGCAGGAACAAAAGCTGTTATGACTTATAACGGGTAGTCAGCCAACTGGCGTGCAATCAGCATACGCTGCACTTCGCTGGTGCCTTCATAGATTTGTGTAATACGCGCATCGCGGTAATGACGCTCAACGGCGTAATCCTCTAAATAACCGTAGCCACCGTGCACCTGAATGGCCGTGGAGCAAACTTTTTCCGCCATTTCTGAAGCAAAGAGTTTGGCTTGTGAGGCTTCCGATAAACAGGGTAGGCCAGCGGTACGCAAACGCGCGGCATAGAGAATCATATGACGGGCGGCATTGATCTGGGTGTGCATATCGGCCAGCATATTGGCAATACTTTGATGTTCGGCAATGGGTTTACCAAACTGTACCCGCTCGCGAGAATAAATCAGTGCTGCTTCAAACGCTGCTCGAGCAATGCCAAGCGCTTGCGCGGCAATGCCAAGGCGGCCACCTTCAAGGCCGGATAGCGCTAAAGCCAAACCCTTACCCCGTGGACCGAGCATATTTGCTTTAGGAATACGGCAGTTGATCAGGCTGATCGCGCAGGTATCTGAGGCCCGTAGGCCCATTTTTTGCTCCATGCGCTCCACTTCAAAGCCTGGGGTGTCGGTCGGTACTAAAAATGCGGATAAGCCTTTTTTACCCAGCTCAGGATCAGTCACGGCAAACACAATGGCTAGGCCTGCACGTTTAGCATTACTGATAAATTGTTTGCTGCCATTGAGCACCCAGTGCTCGCCATCCTCTACTGCTCTGGTGCGCAGGTTGTTGGCTTCTGAGCCGGCTTGTGGCTCGGTTAAGCAGAAACATGCCAGTGTTTGCCCCGAGGCTAACTGTGGAATCCACTCTTTCTTTTGCTCTTCGTTGCCCCAGTTGAGAATTGGCGTGCAGCCCACCGAGTTATGAATACTCATTACGGCACCGGTGGCAGCGCAGCCTGCTGAAATTTCTTCTAAGGCTAGGGCGTAGCAGCTGTAGTCAATATAGGAGCCGCCCCATTCTTCTGGCACAGACATACCCAAAAAGCCCAACTCGCCCATTTGTTTAAGCATAGCGTCGTCGAGCCAGCCGGCTTTTTCCCACTTTTCTGCGTTGGGGGCTAACTCTGTTTTAGCAAAGTCCCGCGCCATATCGCGGATCATGCGTTGTTCTTCGGAGAGTTCAATATCATTCATTATAAAGTCCTTCTAATGCGGCCCTGGCTTAGGCAGGTTGGCTACTAAAACCGGCAAACAACTCATCGATTTTGGCTGGGTCAAGTTCTTCGACGGTGGCGGGCTGCCATTGTGGATTTTTATCTTTATCAATAATCAATGCGCGTACGCCTTCGATAAAGTCGCCTTTGGCAAACCACTGTTTACCCAGATGATATTCCATACGGAAACAGTCGGCTAACGAGAGCTGTTTAGCGCGCCGTAACATGGCTAAGGTGGTGGCCATGGCGATGGGGGAGCGTGTGCGCAGTGCAGCAACCAGCTCTTCGCTCCATTGCTGAAGCGTGCTGTCGGTTTCGCTGGCCAAAGAGGCGATAATCTCTGCGACAGACTCTTTGGCAAAGTGATGATCGATGGCAGCGCGTACGGTGGTCAGTTTTGCTCCTGTGGCATGCTTGCTGGCGAGTGTGTTGAGTAAGCTACGAATGGCTTCTTGTGAGGAATGCCCCCACTGCATATTGTCGAGGCAGCGGTCCAGTTCGGAAATTTGCTCATCATGTAAAAACCAATCCGCAAGACCGATTTGCAAGGCATCTGCCGCGCCAACTGGATTGCCTGTGACGCCCATATAGGTGCCCACTTCACCAGGCAGGCGGGATAAGAAGTAGCTGCCGCCCACATCAGGGAAAAAACCAATACTGACTTCAGGCATCCCTAAGCGTGCTTTCTCTGTAACAATACGGAAACTTGCACCCTGCACGAGGCCCATACCGCCGCCTAACACTAAGCCATCGATTAAAGCGATAAAAGGTTTGGGGTAGGCGTGAATGTATTGGTCCAGCGCATACTCTTCGCTAAAGAAAGTATCGTTTAACTGATTGCCTTGCTGAGCATTGTGGTACAGCTCACGGATATCACCGCCCGCGCAAAAGGCTTTATCGCCATTGGCACGCAACACGACTGCCACCACTTGAGGGTCAGTGGCCCACTGGGTCAGTTGTTGCTGAATGCCGCGGACCATGTCTAAGTTAATCGCATTAAATGCGGAGACGCGATTGAGGGTCAGATGGCCAACCCCATTGCGTACATCGGTCAGTAGCAGAGCATTATTATCGGGCATTGAGGTTACTCCTTTAAATACAGTTTAATAATGGCAGAGAAGTCGAGATGGCCATGGCCTTGCAGGCTAAAGGCTTGATACAGCTGTTGTGCAGCGGCGCCGAGCATCACCGGTTGCTTGCTCAGGCGCGCCGCTTCGGTGGCTAAGCCTAGGTCTTTAAGCATTAAATCGCTACCAAAACCACCACTATAGCCACGACTGGCTGGGGTGTTGTCGATAACGTCGGGGTAAGGGTTGTTGATTTCTGAACTCCAGCAGCGACCGCTGGAGGTGTTAATAATGCCGGCCAAGACTTTAGCATCCATACCGAGGGACACGCCCAAGGCCATGGCTTCGGCCACACCAATCATGGAAATACCCAACAGCATATTATTCGCCACTTTGGCCACTTGACCGTTACCACTGTCACCGCAGTGGGTGACGTTTTTGCCCATGGCTTGCAAGATGGGCCTGATTTTTTCTAGGTCTTCAGCTGCACCGCCGACCATAAAGGTCAGCGTGGCAGCCTGTGCTCCAGCTGTGCCGCCAGAGACTGGCGCATCAAGCATACAGTGACCGGCCTCTTTGGCAGCTTGAGCAACTTCGCGAGCGCTGTGTGGGTCAATGGTGGAGCAATCAACTAGATACGTGGGCTTGGTCAGTTGTTCAATCAAGCCTTCACTGCCCAGATACACGCCTTTTACGTGGGCGGCAGCAGGTAACATACTGATTAACACATCTGGCGCAGCAGCCACCAGCGCTGCTACTGAGTCGTGTCCCTGTGCGCCTTGTTCTACAAGCTCGGCAACCGCCTTGGTGGAGAGGTCGAATACGCTGAGTTGATGACCCGCTTTAACCAGGTTGCTGGCCATGGGGCCGCCCATATTACCGAGGCCTAAAAATCCGATATGCATGGTTGATCTCCGCTTCTTATGCTTATTGTGCGTGTCGATGCTAGCTAGGTTGGTTGTGGTTTTTATTTTAAGGGTGTCCGCCTAAGCCTTGGCTCAGACGAACAAGGCCGCTTACTTCAAGCTGATGGTGGTGTTGAGTGCGCCGACTTCTTCGTCTTCCTCAAACCAACGGGCGGTAACTGTTTTAGTCTGGGTGTAAAACTGCACCACCTGTTTACCGTAGGGGCCCAGATCACCGAGTTTAGAAGCACGTGATCCGGTAAAGGAGAAGATCGGCACCGGTACTGGGATGGGCACGTTAATACCCACTTGGCCCACATCAATGTCTTCTTGGAAGCGACGTGCGGTGGCACCCGAGCGGGTAAAGATAGCGGTGCCATTACCGTTGGGGTTGGCATTAATCAGTTCGATAGCTTGCTCAATATTATCAGCCTGCATAACGCACAGTACCGGGCCAAAAATTTCTTCTTGGTAGATGCGCATGCTGGTATCAACCGCAGAGAAGAGGGTTGGGCCAACAAAGTTACCCTGCTCAAAGCCCGGTACAGTTGGATTACGACCATCCAGGTCGAGGCTGGCACCTTCACTGACACCGCTTTCGATCAGCTCAGTGATGCGTGCTAACGCTTGTTTGGAAATCACTGGACCGACATCGGTGCCAGCTTGGCAACCGGCATTCACTTTAAGGGTTTTGGCCTTTTCGACCAACTCCGGCAGCCAGCTTTGCGCCTCGCCAACCAAAATGATCACAGGTAGGGCCATGCAACGTTGACCGGCCGCACCAAAAGCTGCACCGGCAATGGCATTTAAGGTCTGCTCTTTGTTGGCATCAGGCATGACGATACCGTGGTTTTTTGCCCCCATCATGCACTGCACCCGCTTACCGGCCAGTGATGAGCGGTTATACACATGGGTCCCCACATGAGTGGAGCCAACAAAGGACACCGCTTTAATATCAGGGTGATCACAAATACCATTCACCGCATCTGGGCCACCATGGATGACGTTGAGCACACCGGCAGGAATACCGGCTTCTAGCGCCAGCTCCACTAAACGCATAGTCACCATAGGATCTTGTTCAGATGGCTTGAGGACAAAGGTATTGCCGGTGACAATCGCCATGGGGAACATCCACAGCGGAATCATCGCCGGGAAGTTAAACGGCGTAATACCGGCACAGACGCCCAGTGGTTGCAGCAGGGTGTAGGTGTCTACCCCGTTGGCGACGTTATTGGCCAATTCACCCAGTTGTAAATTGCCAATGCCTGCCGCATGCTCCACCACTTCTAAGCCACGAAACACATCACCTTCGGCGTCGGCTAAGGTTTTGCCTTGCTCGGCGGTTAACAGCGCCGCCAACTCCTGCATATTTTCGCGAATCAGTTGTTGGTACTTAAGGAAAATACGCGCCCGGGTGCCGATTGGGGTTTTGCGCCAAGTTTGAAACGCTGTTTTAGCGCTGGCGACCGCAGCATTGATTTCCTCAGTGGTCGCAAAAGGCACTTTGGCTAATACTTCTTGGGTCGCAGGGTTGATAACATCGCGCCATTGATCAGTCTTTGATTCAACAAACTGACCGTCAATAACAAGTTTAATGGTTGGGACTTGAGCAGCTGTCATAGGGGTAGGCCTCAGGATTAAATTATTTTTGTGCTTGAGTGACTTACTATGCTTGCATCCTAACAGTGCAATTTTGCCTTCCGCAACCCAGAGGATTGCAGATATGCTCTGCAAAAATGCACACTGACAATAAAATCTAATTGAGGATGCTATGGATTGGGAGCAGTTACGGTTTTTTTTAGAGCTGGCGCGGGCCGGACGTTTGGTGATTGCTGCGCGGCGTATGGGGGTTGACCACACCACGGTATCGCGCAAAGTCCAAGCCTTAGAAAAAGATTTAGGGCGACCGTTGTTTTTGCGTGAGCATGAAGGCTACAAGCTCACTGAGGCTGGTCGCGCTTTGTTGCCGCAAGTAGAAGCGATGGAAAGTGCTTTTATCGGGATTTCTGACTCATTACCGGATTTAGGGGAGCAGCTTTCAGGGCATGTGCGCATTGGTGCAACCGAGGGTTACAGTACGTTATTGCTTGCTGAGCAATTAGCTGAGTTGGGCATGCGCTATCCGCATTTAAAAGTGGACTTGCTGGCGCTACCGCGGGCAGTGCAGTTATCCCGTAATGAGGCAGATATTGTCATTACCCTAGAGCGCCCGGAACGAGGGCCTTTTATTATTACTCGACTGACCGATTACCGTTTGCAGCTGTATGCCAGCGCTGATTATCTGGCGCAGCATCCACCCATAACTCAGCGTGATCAGTTGAGTGGGCATCGGTTTGTGACCTACGTTGATGACTTGCTGTTCAGTAAAGAGCTGATTTTCCTCGATGAGCTGGTTAAAGCCAGTGAGGTTAATCTGCGCAGTACCAGTGTTTTAGCTCAGCAACAAGCGGTTGCCGCGGGTGCAGGTCTGGCGATTCTACCAACCTTTGCTGCACGCAGAGAGCCGCGGTTGCGGGAAGTATTAGCCGAGGAGGTGAGTTTTGTGCGTACCTTTTGGATGCTTATGCCCATTGAGCTGAAGGATATTGCCCGCATGCGCACCGCATGGAATTTCTTACGGGAACAGGCTGCGCTGCAGCAGGAGATACTTTTACCAACCATTAAGCAAAAAGTAGGTGGCTAATATGGGCAAACAGTATTCGGGGACAGTTTCAGCGGTGATGGTGCGTGAAGCCCTTGCTGCACCCTTGCAGCAGGGTTGGTTGCTGGAGGATTTACTTGAGGGTACGCCTTTTGATCAGGGAGTGATGGCTAAGGATGCAGAGCGGGTGTCAGTGAAACATTATGCGCGATTTTGGCGCCGCTTGCGCCGTACCATTCAAGATGAGTTTTTTCTAATGGATCAGCGCAGTATGCGTCCTGGCAGTTTTGCCTTTATGTCTAGCATGGCCGCACAGCAGACCACTGTCAGAGAGGGGCTGGAAGTGGCATTACAGTTTTTAGCCCTAGTCTTTGCCGACAAGCGTGCGGTGTTGCGTACTAAGCAAAGTATGGCTGCAGTGGTTCTGCGTGAGGACAGTGTAGAGCCGGCACGAGCCTTTACCTATTTTACTTTTTGGATGTATGTCCACGGTTTAACCTGTTGGTTAGCCAACCAGAGAATCCCTTTGTTGTCGGTGGATTCGCGGGCTGCAAAGCCCGAGTTTATTGATGACTATCGGGTGATGTTTTCTGACAACTTACGCTTTGATTGTCGACAATCTAAAATATTGTTTTCTGCAGAAGTATTGGCTACCCCCATTCGCCGCACGGCCCAAGACCTGCAGCGCTTTTTACGTCATGCACCCAATAACATTATCGTTAAGTATCGGGATGAGCAGAGTTTAACCAGCCAGATCCGTCGTACCCTGTTCAATACTGATCCTAAAACCTGGCCTGATGCAGTGGGAATGGCTGCCCAACTGTTTATGTCAGTGTCCACTTTGCGTCGCCACTTAAATGAAGAAGGTCAAAGTTATCAACGGCTTAAAGATGCAGTGCGCAGTTCCTTAGCGATTAAATGGCTGGCCGATGAGGATTATACTTTTGTCGAAATCGCCAGCGCTTTAGGCTTTGCTGATGTCAGTACCTTCTACAAGGCGTTCCGTAAGTGGACCGGCACCCAGCCCAGTCATTACCGTTCATTTTTACTGGAAAAAAACCAGTGATTGGCAAAAACGCTCAAGCACTTTGAAGTATTTTGCTATTGCTTCTCAAGCATACTGGGGCTGAATATCAAGGCCTGCATCTTGCAATGTTAACAATAATAAAAATTGGAGCATGCCATGATCCCCGTAAAACAAGATTTATTTGAAGCTGCAAAAAACTTTGATTTTGCCGCCACTGTCAGCAACGCCATTAGCGGAACTTTTGCCGCAATGAATGCCTGTTATGAGTGCTGTGATCGGCACGCGAATAATGACGCTATTGCTTTAATTCAAGAGAATGCTGATGGCAGTTCCAGTCGCCATAGCTATGCTGAGCTGCGTGATCAGTCGGCACAGTTTGCTCACTATTTAACCCAAAAGGGTATTCAAGCCGGTGATGTGGTAGCGGGTTTATTGCCCCGTGGCCATGCCTTACTGGTCACGATTTTAGGTACTTGGCGGATTGGTGCCATCTATCAGCCACTGTTTACTGCTTTTGGCCCAAAGGCCATTGAACACCGTATCCAAACCTCAGGGGCGCAGTTGGTGGTCACTGATGTGGCTAACCGTAGCAAGTTAATCGATGTTAAGCAGTGTCCAGCAGTGATGACCCTTACTGATGCACAGGGTGCTGGGTTGGAAAGTGGAGATTGCAACTTTTGGCTTTCTTTAGCTGACTTATCGACGGACTTTGCTCCAGTTATGCGCAGCGGTGATGACCCGTTTTTAATGATGTTTACCTCGGGCACTACTGGCTTGGCCAAACCCTTAGAAGTGCCATTACGTGCGATTGTGGCTTTTCAGCGTTATATGATTGATGCGGTGGGTTTGCGCGCCGAGGACTCCTTTTGGAACGTGGCAGATCCTGGCTGGGCCTATGGTTTGTACTTTGGCATTACTGGTCCAATGTCTATGGGCTTGCCAGTGCTCTCGGTGGATGGCTTGTTCGATCTTGATCGCTGCTTAGCAATGGCTAAAAAATACAATATAACCAACTTGGCGGGTGCGCCGACGGTGTTTCGTATGCTTATCGCGGCGGGTGAGAAAGTCGCTGATCAGTGGAAGGGTCAATTGCGTGTGGTCAGTAGTGCCGGTGAGCCGTTGAATCCAGAAGTGATTCGTTGGTTTAAACAGCAGTTGGATGCACCGATCAATGACCATTATGGGCAAACCGAAATGGGTATGGTGTTGTGTAACCATCATAATCTCGAACATCCTATGCATATGGGGGCTGCCGGTTATGCCTCACCTGGCCATCGCGTGGTGGTGCTTGATGAGGATACGCTGACAGAGCTGCCTGCAGGTGAACCCGGTATTTTGTCAGTGGATGTTGAGCAGTCGCCGATGTTCTGGTTTAAGGGTTATAAAGATATGCCAACCACATCCTTTAAGGGACGTTATTACCTCACTGGCGATACCGCTGAATTGAACAGCGATGGCAGCATCAGTTTTGTCGGTCGCTCCGATGATGTTATTACCACCTCGGGTTATCGTGTTGGCCCCTTTGATGTGGAAAGTGCACTGCTTGAGCATCCTGCGGTGATCGAAGCAGCGGTGGTGGGTAAGCCTGACCCGCAGCGTACGGAAAGCATTAAAGCCTTTGTTATTTTACAAGATGGTTATGCAGGTACGCCTGAATTAGCTGAAGAGTTGCGTCTGCATGTGCGCAATCGTTTGGCCGCCCATGCCTATCCCCGTGAAATTGAATTCCCTGCTGAGCTACCAAAAACGCCCAGCGGAAAAGTGCAGCGTTTTATTTTGCGCATCAACGAAATCAATAAGTACAACGAAGAGCAAGCAGCCAAACAAGCAGTGAGCTAATTTAAAGGGTGTCTTATGCGTATAGCTGAACATACATTTGTCATCACCGGTGGCGCCTCAGGCTTAGGTGCTGCCACCGCTCAACATTTAGTCACTCAGGGCGCTGCCGTGGTATTGCTGGATATCAACCAGCAGGCGGTAGAAGCTGAAGCTGAGCGCTTAGGTAAGCGTGCGCTAGGCATTGCTTGTGATATCTGTGTTGCAGATCAAGTGCAGCAAGGGCTGGAGGTTGCGGTTAAGCATTTTGGCGCGCTGCATGGCTTAATCAATTGTGCTGGGGTAGTCGGTGCGCAACGGATTTTAGGCCGTAAGGGAGCACATGATCTGGATGATTTTACCCGAGTACTGCATATTAACGTGGTGGGCAGTTTTAATATGTTGCGCCTAACGGCGCAAGTGATGGCTGAGAATAAGCCTAACGCACAAGGTGAGCGTGGGGTGATTATCAATACCGCCTCAGTTGCAGCCTACGACGGTCAGTTAGGGCAAGCAGCATATGCCGCATCTAAAGGCGCGATTGTCAGTTTGACTTTGCCAGCTGCGCGAGAATTAGCCGGACACGGCATTCGGGTGATGACCATTGCTCCAGGCATATTTGAAACACCTATGATGGCAGGGATGAGCGATGAAGTGCGAGCCAGCTTAGCGGCTGCTGTGCCTTTTCCGCCGCGTCTCGGTAAACCTAAAGAGTATGCTGCCTTAGCGCAACATATTATTGAAAATAGCATGCTAAACGGTGAAGTGATTCGCCTTGATGGTGCGTTACGTATGGGGATTAAATAATAATGAGCACGCAAGATCCAGTTGTTATTGTCAGCATGGCGCGCACCCCAATGGGTGGCTTTCAAGGCGTTTTCCAGAATGTTACTGCGCCTGAGTTGGGCGCCGCTGCAATTAAAGCTGCGGTGGCCCGAGCCCAGCTGGCGCCAGAGGCCGTGCAAGAGGTGATGTTTGGTTGTGTGTTACCTGCAGGTTTAGGTCAGGCGCCAGCACGCCAAGCGGCGCTGGGTGCAGGTCTCTCAGAACATACCGTATGCAGCACAGTGAATAAGATGTGCGGCTCAGGGATGCAAACGGTGATTATGGCCCATGATGCGTTATTGGCTGGCTCAGTGGATGTGGTGGTTGCCGGCGGTATGGAAAGTATGTCCAACGCGCCGTACTTACTGGATAAGGCCCGCGCCGGTTATCGCATGGGGCATGCTAAGGTGATTGACCATATGTTTATGGATGGTCTTGAAGATGCCTATGATAAAGGCCGTTTAATGGGCGCCTTTGCTGAGGACAGTGCACAGGCTTATGGCTTTACCCGTGAACAGCAAGATGACTTTGCTGAACAATCACTAAAACGCGCGCAAGCGGCGATCAATAATGGTAGTTTTGCTGAAGAGATTGCCGCTGTCGAAGTTGCCAACCGTAAAGGCAGTGTGACTGTCAGTGACGATGAGCAACCGCCGAAAGCTGATTTACACAAGATTCGTCAGTTGCGCCCAGCGTTTAGCAAAGAGGGTACGGTGACCGCAGCGAACTCCAGTTCGATTTCCGATGGCGCAGCAGCGCTGGTACTGATGCGCCAGAGTGAAGCACAAAAGCGCGGTTTAACCCCGCTGGCAGTGATTCGAGGACACAGCGCTTATGCCGCAGCACCACATTTATTTACCACTGCTCCAGTGGGCGCGATCAATAAGCTATTACAGCGTACCGGCTGGGATTTAGAGCAAGTGGACTTGTTTGAAATCAACGAGGCGTTTGCGGTGGTGACTATGATTGCGATGCGTGAACTGAATTTACCCGCTGATAAAGTCAATGTGCACGGTGGTGCTTGTGCATTGGGGCATCCAATTGGTGCTTCAGGCGCACGGATTTTAGTGACTTTATTGGCCGCTTTAAAACAGCAAAACAAACGTTTTGGTGTAGCTGCTATTTGCATTGGCGGCGGTGAAGCCACTGCGGTTGCCCTTGAACTGCTTAATTAATACACATACTTTTAATGGGCTAAGTGCTTCAGCCATTGATAACAGAGGAATTTAATCTATGACACACGCAGTAGAAAAATATCAGAAAGCTCAGCATCTGCAGTTGAGTGATAAATTGGTGGTTGAAATACACGGGCATACCGCTTTACTCACTATCAATAATCCATCAGCCAATACCTGGGATGCCGATATGCTGCAGGGCTTGAAGCAGTTGGTTGAGCAGCTTGAAGCAGTTGGTTGAGCATCTCAATGGGGATAAAGACATTTACGCTTTAGTGGTCACAGGTGCGGGTGAGAAGTTTTTCAGCGCTGGTGCGGACTTAAAGCTGTTTGCCGGTGGCGATAAAGCCATGGCGCGAACGATGGCCCGTCGTTTCGGCGAGGCGTTTGAAGCCTTAAGTAATTATCGTGGGGTCACTATTGCGGCGATTAATGGTTACGCCATGGGCGGCGGCTTGGAGTGTGCTTTGGCCTGTGATATTCGCATTGCTGAAGAACAAGCGCAAATGGGCCTGCCAGAAGCCACTGTGGGTTTATTGCCCTGTGCGGGCGGAACCCAGAAACTGTCATGGATGGTGGGTGAGGGTTGGGCGAAGCGGATGATTCTCTGTGGTGAGCGCATTGATGCGCAGACTGCCGAGCGCATAGGTTTAGTGGAAGAGGTGGTGGCTCAGGGAGACGCTTTAAAGGTTGCATTGGCGTTAGCAGAAAAAGTTGGTCAACAAAGCCCAGTGGCTGTGCGTACGATTAAACCCTTGATTCAAGGTGCACGCAGTCAAGCACCAGACCATTGGTTGCCTGCTGAGCGCGAAGCTTTTGTGGATTTATTTGACGCTGAAGATACCACTGAAGGCGTCAGTGCATTTTTAGAGAAGCGCAAGGCACAGTGGAAAAACTGCTAAATGTTAATAGTGTAGTGGTTAAACGCTAATTGGTTGGGGTCATATTTAGCCTCAAATAAGCCTGTTATTAGGTTTATTTGAGGCTTTTTTTATGATTGCAGTTTCTCGCTAGGTGATTGGCTGCTTAGGCTGTTGCTGCAGAATGCCGCAGCAGCGGCACAAGCCATAGCACTATGAGCTACGGCTTGTGTGTGCAGTTTAGCCTTGGGATAACAGCTGACGCAGCTCAATAATGCCTGCGTTAGCCCGTGAGATGTAGTTTGCCATTACCAATGAGTGGTTAGCTAAAACACCATAACCGTCACCGTTAAGTACCATTGGGCTCCACAGCGGGTCTTGTGCCGATTCCAATTCGCGAATGATTTGCCGCACGCTGACCGTGGCATTTTTCTTAGCGATCACATCAGCAAAATCAATTTCTATGGCACGTAAAAAGTGTGCCAGGGCCCACGCTTGACCGCGGGTTTCATAGAAAACGTTATCAATTTGCAGCCAAGGCGTTTTCACAATTTCTTCTTGCGCAATAACCGGCGCCGCAGCATCAATAGCCGCTGGTTCTAGGCTGCTAGTGGTATCGCCGTCGATATTCAGACGTGATTTGCCAACACTGGCGGAGAGCCGCTGTGAAGCAGAGCCTAAGCGCGTTGCAACATCACCGAGCCAGTTGTTTAGGTTGTCAGCACGGGTATAGAACTGTGTATTGGATTTATCTGGATCAGCGAGACGCTTTAAGTAACGGTCTAAATATCCAACTTTTATTATCGAAATTAAAGCGTGGTTCTGCTTTAGCTAGATCAGGGTCTTCAGTGGATTGCGATTGTGAGCGGGCAAAGTCTTTGCGTAAAGCACGGGATAGGTCACGCACTTGTATCAGTACGCCATATTCCCACGACGGCATATTATCCACCCACAGACCTGGCGGAGCGACATCATTACTGAGATAGCCGCCTGGTTTGTCCAATAAAGTTGAAGCAACGTGTTTTAAGGTTTCTACCGTGGTGTAACCAGTAACTATTGGGCGCTCGGCTGCAGCGGCCGCTTGTTGAGTGTGTTCTTCTACTGAGAAAAATTCAGGCTCTTGGCTCCAGTACCAACCAATCAATATGGTAGCCAGTAGATACACAGCGATAACGATGAGAATCGAGCGGCCAAGCCAAGCACCGCCGAAGCGACTTTTAACAGCGCCGGTTGAATCCTTGACTTGGTCACGGGAATCTTGTGAACGTTTTTTCCAGTTGAGCATATTTGAGCCCTTTTATGTGTTTTGTGTACAACCATTAGCATGCTGCTGTCTATGCGCAGTGTACTATAAAAGATGGAACCACTGTGCGGCAGACGCTTTTATTAAGAACATTCGTGTTAGCTGATTTACAGTTGTGCAGAGTTATCTTGGTTTGCTTTGCGCGGCATGGCGTACAGCGTTGAGCAGCGCTTCGTTGGGGTGACCGTCTGCAGGTAAACCTTGAGTCTTCTGAAAGCTGCGTACAGCTTGACGTGAGTTGACGCCAAGAATGCCGTCTGGTTTACCACTATCAAAGCCCATTTGATTCAGTCGTGTTTGTAATTCGGTACGCTCTTGGCGGCTGAGCATACGTTCATGCTTAGGCCACGGGCTTAAGGTGCGGTAGTCGCCTTGTAATGCATTGGACAGCAGACCAATGGCCAGCGCATAGGAGGTGGAGTTATTGTATTTTAAGATACTGCGGAAGTTATCCAACAGTAAAAAAGCCGGACCTTGATGGCCACTGGGTAAAAATAGGGTGGCATCTTGTTGGCCTAAGTGGGCATTGATTGGATCACGGGGTTGAACCCCCAAGGCTTGCCATTGAGCAATGGTTTTCTGCAGTTGACCATCGGCAATCGCATAATCAAAGCCAGTGTTGGGCAGTTGTACTTCAAGACCCCAAGGTTGTCCATGTTGCCAGCCAGATAAGTTTAGATAGTTTGCCGCCGAGGCCAATGCATCAGCGCTGGAACGCCAAATATCGCGTCGGCCGTTGCCATCAAAGTCCACCGCATATTGACGGTAGGTGGCAGGCATAAACTGTGTTTGCCCCATGGCACCGGCCCATGAACCCACCATGCCATTAATAGTGGTATCGCCTTCTTGCAGAATATGCAGGGCAGCAAGCAGTTGTGTGCGCCAAAAGGCGCTGCGCCGGCCTTCATAAGCCAGGGTTGTGAGTGAGCGAATCACACTTTTATCACCGATTTGACGACCGAAGCTGCTTTCCATACCCCATACCGCAACCAGTATGCTGGGTTCAACTTGGTAACGCTGTTCAATGCTGTTTAGGGTTCTTGCCTGCTCTGCCAGTAATGCTTTACCCCGCGCTACACGCCAAGAAGACACTGCGCTATCGAGGTACTCCCAAACTGGCCGGCTGAATTCTGGCTGGCTTTGATCAGCAGCGATCACTTGCGGGTCAGGGGTTAGGCCAGCAAATGCTTGTTCAAATAATAAAGGGCTGATGCCTTCATTCAAGGCTTCCATACGTAACTCGGCGCGCCACTGGGAAAAGCTTTGTGGTTTAACTAAAGGTAGCGCGCTACTGGGCGATGTTGGCGTTGCGGCGTCTGGAGTCGTCAGTAGATTCAAGCTGCTGGCGCTGGCTTGGCTTGCAACGAGTCCAAGCATAAACAGGATAAAAAAAGGTGATAAGCGCTCAAACATGGTTAATCTCAAATTTAATAAAGACTCAACTTTAGCATGCTGAGCGGTATTATAAAGGCATGAAGGGAAAGTATAGAACAGAGTAAAAAGGTAAGTCAGTAAAGAGTTTTATGCGGCCAGTAAAACAAAAGCCTCAGGGTGATCAAACCGAGAGGCTTTTGCGTTGCGGCGGTAGCTACCTTTGCCTTTTTTAGGCTGCTCTTGACGACTGCGAAACAGCGGTTGAGCAATAATAGACTTGGCTTTATTGCTGCGTTTCTGAGAACGCTGACTCATAACTGACTCCTATCGAACCTAGATCCGTGCTGTGGTTATTGCTGCTGATGCAAGAATAGTACTCTACTCTGACGTATTAAGTGTCCAGTGCTTTTACTGGATTGATTTATCAGACCAGCTGCACGGTAAAAAGTGCAGCTGCTGATAAAAATAATTTTTTAAGCTAAACGTTTATAGCGTACCCGCTTTGGTTGTGCCGCGGCGTCACCTAAACGCTTTCTACGATCAGCCTCGTACTCAGTGTAGTTACCTTCAAAGAACACCACGCTGGAGTCATCTTCATAGGACAAGATGTGCGTAGCAATACGGTCAAGGAACCAGCGGTCGTGAGAAATCACCAAGGCAGAGCCGGGGAAGTCCAGTAATGCTTCTTCTAAGGCGCGTAAGGTTTCCACATCAAGGTCGTTGGAGGGTTCGTCCAGCAACAAGACGTTGGCGCCTTGCTTTAAGGTTAGCGCTAAGTGCAAGCGACCACGTTCACCACCGGACAGGTCCTTAACAAGCTTTTGTTGGTCAGAGCCTTTAAAGTTAAAGCGGCCCACATAACCGCGGGAAGGCACTTCATAGTTACCCACTTTGATCATGTCGTACCCGTCGGAGATTTGCTCCCAAACGGTTTTTGTTCCATCTAAGTTGTCACGGTGCTGATCAACACTGGCCAGTTGTACGCTGTCACCAATAATAATCTCACCGGAGTCCGGTTGTTCGGTACCCATAATCATCCGGAAGAGGGTGGATTTACCAGCACCGTTACCACCGATAATGCCAACAATGGCGCCTTTAGGAACGGTAAAGGTTAAGTTATCAATCAGTACACGGTCACCATAGGCTTTACTCACGCCATTGACTTCGATCACTTGGTCGCCTAAACGCTCACCGGCAGGGATGTAAATCTCATTGGTTTCACTGCGCTTTTGGAACTCTTGTGATTGCAGCTCTTCAAAGCGGGATAAGCGTGCTTTCGATTTGGACTGACGTCCTTTGGCGCCCTGACGGACCCACTCCAGTTCGGCTTTCATCGCCTTGTTGTGTGAGGCTTCTTGCTTGGCTTCTTGACTTAAGCGTGCCGCTTTTGCTTCCAGCCATTGCGAGTAGTTGCCTTCAAAAGGAATGCCTTGACCACGGTCCAGCTCCAGAATCCAACCGGCCACGTTATCTAAGAAGTAACGGTCGTGGGTAATGGCCACCACGGTGCCGGTAAAGTCATGTAAAAAGCGCTCAAGCCACGCCACTGAGTCAGCATCCAAGTGGTTGGTAGGCTCATCCAGCAGTAGCATATCGGGTGCGGACAACAGCAGACGGCATAGGGCAACCCGACGCTTTTCTCCACCGGATAAAACGCCAACTTTGGCATCCCAAGGGGGGAGGCGTAGGGCATCGCCGGCAATTTCAAGCTGGCGTTCAATATTATGGCCATCGCTGGCCTGCAGAATGGCTTCCAGTTTGGCTTGCTCGGTAGCCAGCGCATCAAAATCCGCATCAGGCTCTGCGTAAGCTGCATAGACTTCATCTAAGCGGGTTTGCGCTGCTTGGATTTCGGCCAAGGCTTCTTCAACGGTTTCGCGCACGGTTTTTTCCGGATCCAGCTCTGGCTCTTGTGGCAGGTAGCCAATATTTAAGCCTGGCATCGGGCGCGCTTCACCGACAAATTCAGTGTCAACCCCAGCCATAATGCGCAATAAGGTAGATTTACCTGAGCCATTTAAACCAAGGACACCAATTTTTGCCCCGGGGAAAAAGGATAAGGAAATATCTTTTAGAATTTCGCGCTTAGGTGGTACAACTTTGCCGAGGCGGTGCATGGTAAAAACGTATTGAGACATGAGCTACCTGAATAGTTAAGGAGTGAGTGACAGGTCTTGTGCTGTGGTTAGAAAAGACCCGCGAGACAATGCCATGATTGTAGCGTTTTCGGGAAAATTAATCAGCCTCCGTGTCTTAGTTTGTCGATCGTTGAGCTAGAAGAGTCCCCTTACAGATTTGCAGACGACACCGCGGGTCAAGACGGGCCTCGCTGGTGCTGCGTCAAGGGTAGCCATGGATGGCGCAGCGCCCGAGTTGGTTCAGGATGACCCGTGGAGGGAAAGGCAGCGCTAGCGAGGTACGGCCTATACATACCGTGTGTAGTGTTTGTTTTTAGAATATCGGCAGAGTGGTACATGCCGTACTTCGGGGTGGGTGTTGGTCCGTCGATGAACCCATCCAGGGTTCAACTCCGGCGCTACGCCATCCCTGGCTTCGCTCGTCACACCCACCCCGAAGCACTCATTGACCATATGTATATTTGCAAACAATATCAATGGTCGAGACGCGGCATCTGGGTTGCGTGGCAAGCGCGCCATGGATGGCGCAGCGCCCGAATTGGGTCAGGATGACCCATTGAGGGAGAAACGCAATCCAGATGTCGTGTCATGCCCAGATACAGTTCTTGCTCTTGCTCTTGCTCTTGCTCTTGCTCTTGCTTTGGCTTTGATGCAAACCCCAACA
>CAJDVK010000028.1_pt1 | contig 23409 bp, 24 predicted proteins | sample 7391401 | NCBI WGS metagenome assembly CAJDVK01 (sample SAMEA7055696, study PRJEB34461) | soil metagenome | biome: terrestrial ecosystem; feature: Peninsula; material: soil | place: Antarctica | collected 2016
GGATAAAATCATGCCGTCTTTGCGGGATCTTACTAGGGTAAAGCTCACTGATGTTGAGTGAAAAATCATCGCCCAACATAAGCTCTGCTGTGTAACAAGTCTAAAGTCAGCTGATAGGTGTGATGTTTAAAGCGTGATTTAAGCTCATCCGGGGTAAAAGTCGTCGGCGTGACACAGGACTCACTGGAAATGTCTAAGGTCCAAGTGGCTGGTTTTGCGCAACTTGGCATAGACGCCTAAACTGATGCCAGCCTCGCCGCTGGATGCTAGAATAACAAGCCAGTAATCCGCAAACCCAAGCTCAACTGCTGCTTAACGCCAAACACAACTTAAGCTTGCACGCCTCAAGCAAACCGCTTAACTCAGCACCCTCCACTGCCCGCAGCACTGGTATAATGGCGTGTCCAATAGCGCAGTAATTTTTAATAAAACCCATTTAGGATGGATAAACGTGATCACTTCTACGCAAAACAGCCAAGTCAAAGACTGGCGTAAGTTACACACAAAAAAGTATCGCGTTAAAACCAATAGTTTCTTAATCGAGGGCTACCACCTGATTGAAGAAGCGCTTAAAAGCGGCTGGGTCATCGAGGTGATTATCGTCCAAGACGGTATAGAGTTACCGGACTGGCTCGCGCAGCAGCGCTATCAACTGGTCGATCAACACGTCTTTGCTGCAATTTCCCAAACAGAAGCCCCGCAAGGCATTGCCGCAGTGGTGAGAATAAAAGACAGCGCTGAAGCCCTGGGCAATCACCTATTGCTGATTGACCAAGTACAAGATCCAGGCAATCTTGGCACCATGATTCGCACAGCCGATGCCGCCGGCTTTTCGCAAGTGGTTTTAGGTAAAGGCACGGTGGATCTGTATAACGATAAAGTCGTTCGCGCTTCACAGGGCTCCATTTTTCATATCCCTATTATCCAAACCGATTTACTCGAGTTGATTCCTGCCTTACAAAGCCAAACCTATACAGTACTCGCCAGTGCTTTAGAAAATGCGGTGGCATACGATACAGTCGAACAGTTAGAAAAGGTTGCTTTGGTGATGGGCAATGAAGGCTCAGGCATTGCTCCTGAGATTCTACAGCTGGCAGATAAATGCATTAAGATTCCGATTTATGGCCAAGCGGAGTCATTGAATGTCAGCATTGCTGCGGGGATATTGATGTATCAGCTGCGCAAGCAGAATTCATAGTAAGCATAGAAAGTTTTATACTTCAGTGAAAGCCGAGAGTGACTGCGCCAAAGAGTGCCTGCAGACTATCCTCAAAAGTTCTTTTCTCCTTGCGCACTACGATCTTTTACCAAGCTTGTCTAGCAACTCAAAACAGTCCTGCCAAAACAATTACGCCTAACATCAGTCAGTGCTGAAGTTAGGCGTAATGTATTAATAGTCCTGATTACTTACCGTGCATACTTCGCAAATGGGTCGATAACCAGTTAGCACCCTCAACTGTGCCCGTCAGAGCGGCCTGCGGCCACTGATAACACGCAGCAAGATCATAATAATTGCAACAACCAGAAGTATATGGATGAACCCACCAACGGTATAAGACGAAACCAAGCCTAAAAACCACAGTACTAAAAGTACCAATGCAATTGTATATAACATAGTCGTATCCTTCTTTTTTGTTCATTATTTTTGCTGGACATCACTCTAAACGAGCTGTCCGCTACCAGAAACTTTCTATGCGCTCTCACCTTGTGTTTTTGTTGCATGCTCCTCTTTAAAATAAAAATATATTTTGATGTGCATAAAACATTTGTGGCCCAATTGCTACTTTTGACCTGCATTTTTTTGCATTGTTCAAAGTATTTTATAACAGCCTCTAAACGCTGCTGACAAGACTGATAACACCCTTTTAGCCAACATATGTCTAGTCTTTTTTCTAATTACCTTTACTGCTGAGGCGCAAGTGCAGCACCTACCCCGCTTCAACCACCAGTTAAAGGCTAAAAGTTCTTTTAGCAGCGCCGTGAGCATCTAAAGACCTACTCACTCGCGGCCAAAGAGCTTTTTTGCAACCGTTGAAAAACTCAATAACAGCATTTAATGCTTATAAACAATGAACTTGCTGAAAATCATGGTCTCTAAACTGTGACTGGAAACAGTTTGTTGAAAAACCAATGAAACGTAGCGTGGACACTGCGCTTAGCAGTACGATTAGCAAGTAACAAAAGTGTGTATCGGAAGCTCAAGAACGTTTCAGTGTATGCCTAAGTTGACTGGATAAAACAGTTGTTTAGGCTGTTGGAAACATCTGAGAAAAATGCAATACGTCATTTAAAAATAACAAGGGGACTACTATGCGATCTATTCTGCTTTGGTTAATTGGAATACCCATTCCTATCATTATTCTTATCGCTTTACTCACATAACTCTATTTTGAATTAAGTTTTACTAGCAAATCCAAGCAATAAAAAATAAAAATAACGGAGCTCATTATGCTAAAAACTCACGCTGTAGATCATGTAAACACCCCTTATCCATTAGGGGAGTCTAGCCGATCAGCTGTTTCATGGGGCGCTGTTATAGCAGGCGCAGTGATTGCTGCGGCTTTAACCATAACACTGGTCACTGGAGGAGCCGGCTTAGGCTTTTTAGCGGTATCACCTTGGCAAAACCAAGGTGCATCTGGCACTAGCATCGCCATCAGTACAATTGTGTGGCTGTTTGTGACACAAATAATTGTGTACGGCATTGCTGGGTATGTCACCGGTCGTTTACGCACTAAGTGGACTGATGTGAGAAGTGATGAAATTTACTTTAGAGATACAGCCCATGGCTTTATAGTTTGGGCCCTGAGCTCTATTGTAGGTTTTGTCTTACTGGGTTCTATCGCTGCCTCTGTTGTTTCTGGCACTGCGCAAGCGGGTGCAACAGTCGCTGGAGCAAGTGCTAGCGCAGTCAGTACTGCAGTGCTTGCTAGCGATGAAACCTTCTCTTTGGATTACTACACCGACAGCTTACTGCGGGATGAAAACCTTGGTCAAACAGGTAGTCAGGAGGCTAACCGCAAAGAGGTTGCCACTATTATCACGCGTAGCATCGTACGCGGCGAACTGTCTACAGACGATAAAAACTATTTGATCAAGGTTATCGCGCAGCGTGCAGGTATCAGTGAGGCTGAAGCCAGAGCTCGTGTAGAGGACGTCACTGAGCGGGCGAAAGCAGCCGCTGAAGAAATTGAGCTGCAAGCGCGAGAAGCTGCTGATGATGCGCGTAAAGCAGCCGCTCTGTTTGCTCTTTGGGCTTTTGCATCCCTATTAATAGGCGCATTTGTTGCCAGCCTTGCAGCAACAGTCGGTGGCAGAGCTCGAGACTTATAACTATAAGTTCGACACTCTTTATTAACGTTACTCACTTAAAGCTGCTTATGAAAATAAGTAGCTTTTTTATTTAAATTAATCTCACTTTGTTTTCTGAGTAAAAATAGTTGAGCATTTAACTTGGCCCCAGCTGCAATGATCTTAACCGAGCTCTACCTTTAAACTCTTGCCCCAATACCACAACAGTGGTTAACAACATAAATGCCACAGTTGCCCACAGTACCCCTTTAGCTAACTGCTGATCCAGCAAGTAACCGAGAAATATCGGCCCAATCACCCCACCAATATTAAAGCCGGTGGAGACAATCCCAAAAGTGCGCCCTTCTGCTCCCTTCGGTGATGCCGCGCGCACCAACATATCCCGCGATGGCGCAACCATTCCGGTTAAAAACCCCACTGCTGCCATCACAGCTAACAACAGTGGTGCCGGTAACGACACAGTGGCAAGCAACGCAACCAGTGCTGCCGCTAAAGCAAAAGCCGCTGCGGCTAACATACCGTGCTGTGTGGTGCGGTCTGCCAGATGCCCGCCCGCTAAGACCCCAAAGGCACTCATAAATAAGAATACAGTGAGGCCTTGGTTCGCCGTTGACAGCGGCACAGCAAAACCCTCAACCAAAGCGGAGACAGAAAACTTATCCATTGCGCCGGTACTCAAACTTAACAGCATAAATAAGACGACAAAGCCCATTAGGCTCCACGCCGAGATTTGCAGCGGCCGCTGTTCTCTAGCAGCCTGCTCAACCGGCTCAGATAGATTTGTAAAGCTCTCTAGCACCGGCGGGCTTGCGCGACTAAATACAAACAAGCTTAAAACGACCAAACCCGCACCACTGGACACTGCAAACGCCAAACTCATATTAACCACCTGCGCCAAACCTAAGAGAATCAGCGGCGCCAGCGCAGCGCCAAGAAAACCGGCAAAGGTATGAATGGAAAATGCTCGACCCATTTTATCCGGCTGCATGCCTTGCGAGAGCAACGCGTAATCCGCTGGGTGATAGACTCCATTGGCCAAGCCGGCGCTGCACATTGCCAGCAATAGCACCGGAAAAACCGGCCAAACGGCCAAGAGCGCAAAGCTTATAGAACCAACCGCTAATGCCCAGGTCAGCATTTTTTGCGCACCTACACGATCCACCATAAAGCCCAGCGGCGCTTGCACCACAGCAGAGACAACATTAAACACACCTAGGGCAAAGCCCAGCTGGAGAAAGCTGACATTCATAAATGACGGCAATAAGGGCAGCAATGCGGGAATCGTCATCATATGCAGATGACTGACCAAGTGGGCCAAGGACACCTGGATCAATAATTTATTATGCATAGGATCCTTACGCTAACTTTAGCGCTGCTGTGCTGCTGCGCTATGGGCTAAATACCTTCGTTGAGCTGGCTTAGATGAATGTATACACCAGCCAGTGCTATTGCTTGCGCTGCCAGTATAAGTCAAGACCACTTTTAAACGTATCCAGTCCATAACTGCGGCTTATTCAGCAGACAAATAAAAACAAGCAGCTGCATCCCCTCAGCCGTTGCATCTAGCAAGAGATTTGACTTGCTGTCACTGCAATAGGCTTGCGGGTGACGCTGGGTAAAAGAACAGCTCAACAGCCTAACTCAGTGCAGGAAAATTTTAATTGCCAATAATCAAGATAAATTTCGATTGAAATCAGTGGCCAAAGCCTTAGCATCAATGGCCATCTAATAAACACAACAATAAGGCTCTCTATGAAACAAGCAACAACCCTCGAGCAACGCTTACAGCAACTTGAAGACAAGCAAGCAATCCTCGAATTAAAATACCGCTACCTCAATGCGTGCGATGAAAAGCAACCTGAACTGGTCAACGACTGTTTTATCAGCGGCAAGGTTGAGATCAACTTTGGTCATATCGGCACTTTTGATAATCGCGAAGACTTTGTCGCAATCTTTAAAAAGCTCGGCTGCCATAAGCACATTGTTGATATGCACCATGCGATAAACCCCATATTTCTCCAGCTCAATCACGATACTGCCAGCCTCAAAATCAGCATGCGCTTTCAAAGTATCAACACCCAAGATAAAACCAGTCTAGAACTCGGTGGTTACTATCTTGATGGTTTTGAAAAAAACCATGATGGTCAGTGGCTGATTAATAGAAGCTCATTTACTATTAACTCAGTTAAAATGATCGACTTTTCTGGAGACTCCAGCAAGGTCACTTATAGCGGTAACTGCATGCCCAGTTAAGTGCCGAATAACACTGTATTACTGAGCCGTTGCTACTAAGTAAAAAGCACAACGGCTTAGCCTATTAGCCCTGTGCAGTGGACTTCACTAGAACCTCCCCCAACTCACACCAGTGTTGACGACCCACGCCAAAGAGTTGAACAGCGGACTCAGCACTGATTGCGTTTTACTAAGCAAGTTTTACCAGCCAACGTACTAATCACGTCGGCGCGAATATAAGCTGAACCGTACACTCTTGCCGTGGATCACAACTGATATTCAACACTTAAAACCCAACGATCAGTTGAATCAAAATCAGTCACAACCCTGTGCTCATTGACTCAAAAGCCCACCCTGCTCTGTCATTCGAGCAATTTTAATTTAGCCCGCACACATTGCTCGGTGAGTTCAGGCGCACATTGTTCAATAAACTGAAAAGCAAACTGGCGCAGCAAATTATCGCGTCGCACGGCAATATAGGTTTGTTTTTCTTCAAACAGATGCTCAGCATTAAGCAACTCAAATTCAGTGTCTTTATTTTTATTGAAGGCAATGGACGCAATAATGCCAATACCCAGCCCCAGTTCAACGTAGGATTTGATCACATCAGCATCCAGCGCAGTCATAATAATCTCTGGATGCAAACTGCGTGTGGCAAAGGCTTTTTCAATACTGGCGCGCCCGGTAAACCCTTCGTGGTAGGTAATCACCGGATACTCTTCAATGGCCTCCAAAGTTAACTCTTCAAGCTCGGTCAACGGATGCCCTTTGGGTACTATCACCCCGTGGTGCCAACGGTGATAGGGGAAGTGCGCCAGCGGTAAAGCGGTGTCCAACGACTCGGTAGCAATACCAATATCGGCTTCACCACTGAGCAACATGCTGACAATCTCACTGGGGCTGCCTTGATGCAGACGCAAACTGACATTGGGGTATTTGGCTTTAAAGCTGCGCACCACCGGCGGCAATATATAGCGGGCTTGCATATGGGTGGTGGCCACGGTTAGCTCGCCCACATCTTGATTGCTGTAGTGTTCGGCCAAGTTTTTAATATTGCGCTCATCGGCCAGCATGCGTTCCACATACAATAACGCTTTTTCTCCAGGCTCAGTTAAGCCCAGTAAACGCTTACCTCTGCGCACATAGAGCTCAATACCCAACTCTTCTTCTAAATCTTTAATATGCTTGGATACACCCGATTGCGAGGTAAACAACGCACTGGCCACTTTGGTTAAATTAAAGTCCTGACGTACTGATTCTCGAATAATACGTAACTGTTGAAAATTCATACTCACAATCCCACAAGCTAAGGTCACACGACCAAAGAAAACGCATAAGAAAATATTTTTTATTCTTTTTTAGTATAAGGGTAATAAGCTTAGCAGCCGAAGACTATTTACGCCTAAGCTCAGAAGTTTTGCTTAGATACTGCGCGCCATCTATATCCCACAGTCCATACTGACAGCTCACAGCTCACAGCTGAGCAAGGAGCAGCGCAGTAGCACGACTCCGGCTAAGCTTATTCATAGATACGCAGCTGACTTAGCGCGCCCAGAAATCATGCAAACTGCGCAAGCTCCAATCCAACAAAAAGCCCAACAAACCAATTAACAAAATCACCGCCATCAGTTCGTCGTAGGCCAATCGGTCGCGGGTATCCAACACAAAATAGCCTAGGCCTGCGCTGACACCAAGCATTTCAGCAGGCACCAATACAATCCAGATAATCCCCACGGCAAGGCGTGTCGCATTGAGGATATGCACCATAATCCCTGGCAGAATAACTTTGAAAATCATTTCGCGGCCGGTGGCTGACAAACTCTTAGCCAGCAATAACCAGTCTGGATTAAGCTGATGCACCCCGGCTGCAGTGCCTAAAATAATTGGCCAGACCGCAGAAAATGCCAATAAGAAATACACCGGGACGTCACCAATACCCACCAGCATCACCACTAGAGGCATCCATGACAGCGGTGAAATCATCCGTAAGAACTGAAACAGCACCCCAGTTAGCCGCGCAAAGCGTTGCGACAGACCAATCCAAATCCCCAGCGGCACGCCAATCACTAAAGCACAGAGCAAACCCACCGCCACCCGCTGCAAGCTCAAGCCAATATGCACCCACATATAACTGTCAGACAGCAAACGCAGCACAGCAGGAAAGGTGTACTTAGGGGCAAAGTTAATCAGAATGGGCTGATCAACTGACAACAGCTGAATCGCCACAGCCCAACCCACTAATGCCAACCCAATACCGATAATCGGCAGCACATAGCGGTTATCAATCAGTTTTATCACGCGATGTGTTCCTCACGGCTAAAGGCTGCCGGCAGACCAAAAGCACCGAGCCCACCCACCTCTTCCAGGGCCTTACGGACAAAACGCTCATCAACCAAATCCTCTGCCACAAAAGATGGCTCCAGTTTGGCTAAAAATGCGTTATTGCCTTCCAGTTGCGTCCCTTGCAAGCTGCGCACCAATTGCTCTGTGTAAGACGGGTACGGATACGGCTGGAAATCAATCCGCTGCTGTTGCCACTGCGGATGGGCCAGTTGATCGTGATACTGTTGGTAATCCTCTGTGGAAAAAACCCGCTGCAAGACTTCTGCATCGTGGGGGCTGTAGCGCTGCTCGGCGCTATTGGCCAGCAAAGCTGCAGTTTGCACTGGATTATCTTTAACCCACAGCTGCGCCTTAACCAGTGCGGTGGTGACTTTTTGTGCCCACTCGGGGCGCTGTTCAATATCGCGCTCAGATAACACCGTCACGCAGCAGGCATGGTCCTTCCACATATCCCCGGAAAAACGCAGTGGCTTACCAATGCCTTTGCTTTCCGCAATGGCATTAAAAGGGTCGGCGACAATAAAGCCAGCAATCGCGCCACTGGCTAAGGCCGAAACCATTTCAGACGGTGGCTGGACAATAATGCGCACCTCATTGTCAGCCAGCGTTGTTACACGGCCGCTGGTAACAGGAACTAAATTATTATCCCGCAATAACTGCTGCAACAGGATATTGTGCATGGAGTACCAAAAAGGTACCGAAACCGTTTTCCCAGCCAGCTCACTGATGCTATTAATCGAGTTGGCCACCGTTAATGCCGAACCATTGGTGTGGTTCCACGCCACAACTTTTGCTGGAAAACGTGCGCCATAGCGTACCCATAAAGTTGCTGGCGCTAATAAATGGATCACATTGACCTGACCGGACACAAAGGCCTCAACAATTTGCGCCCAGCTGCGAAACAGTCGCGGCTTTTCGCAGGTTAAACCTTCGGCCTCGTACATGCCTAAGGCATCGGCAACCAGCAGCGGTGTGGCATCGGTCAATGGTAAATAACCAATTTTAACCGGCATATCATCACTGTTGAATTGCTGCGCTTGAACATCACCAGCCTGCAATAACGGCAGCGCCAGCGCTGCACTGGTGAGCGCAGACAGTTTCAGAAAGTCTCGGCGACTCATGCCGCAATCACAACTGGATGTCAGACAAATATGCGGCTGCTCTGTGCTCATTTTAAACCTCAACAATAATTTTACTGTACGGTGACCGTACGATTTAAATAACCCAATATTTCCTGACGCAAACTCAGTGCTGCTGCAGCATGTTCGGTACGTGGGTGCTGCAATGGCACCTGCCACTGCTGAACGATTTTGCCGGGCTGACCCCCCATTAAAATAATCCGATCCGCCACCGCAATGGCCTCATCAATATCATGGGTCACCAGCAGTACTGCGGTATTCCAGCGCCGCACCAGACTGACTAGCAGCTGCTGCATTTCAGTGCGGGTAATGGCATCTAAAGCAGAAAAAGGCTCATCGGCAAACAGCAGCTCCGGCTGTTTAGCCAGCGCCCGCGCCAAAGCAATACGCTGCGCTTGCCCACCGGACAATTCACTGGGCCAAGCCCGTTTACGGTGCTGCAAGCCCACTGCGGTTAAGGCTTCGCTCACCCGCTCACGGTGCAACTGGCGACTTAGATCCGGTTGATGCTTAAAATCCAAACCAAAACCAATATTGTCTTCCACCCGCAACCAAGGCAGTAAACTGGCCTGCTGAAAGATTAAAGCACTGCGAGGATGCGGTTTATCCATGGCCTGCCCAGAAAAATTCACCTGCCCCACTGACGGCACTTGCAAGCCAGCCAGAACTTTTAACAGGGAGGATTTACCGCAACCACTGCCACCCAATAACACCACAATCTCACTGCGCTGAATGCTCAGACTAATATCATCAAAAATTCTTGCCTCGGGCGTATAACTAAAGCCAAGGCGCTGCACATCCAGCACAGGAACTTGAGTGGCTAAGGGTACGAAAGCATTCATGGTCAGCTCCGACTCTCTTGCACGGCACTTTGCAGTTGCACCAAGCTGGGGGTCAGCACCGGGACAAACACTGATTCCAGCAAACGGCGATAGAAGTTTTGGTTATATTGCTGCAAGTACGCCCCACCACCACTGGCTTCCAGCTCGAGGGCAATGGATTGCTGCACCACAGCAGCCAACTGAATGCGAATCTCAAACAGCGCAACCGGATCGGTTAAGAAGCTTTTATCCTGCAAGCCCTGCTCTAAAGTCAGCTCGGCGCTACGCAACTGCTGTCGCAGCGATTGCAGGCGTGGCGCTAACAGAGGCCAAACTGCGTTGTGTTCAATGCGTTTCTGAGTTGCATTCAAACTGGCCTTACTCAGTCCTAATGACAAACCACACTGAAAGGCTAAAAACTCTGGGCGCACCGCAGGGCAAAAGCTTAGGGCATTGTCATCCAGCACCCGCTCAGCTGAAATCTGCACTCCCTGTAAATCAATGGCAGCGGTATTACTGCCGCGCATTCCGGATAACTCAAGATCAGCACTGCGCAGTAAACCTTCGTCTTCACTGCTGAGTACCACAATCATCGGCTGCTGATCACTGCTGCGTGCGACCGCGGCGGCGACTAAAAAGCCGTCCGGGTTTAGATTGGTCACCCAAGGCAGTTTTCCATCCAGCTTTAACCCTTGCTCATTGGGCTGCGCTGCAATCTGCAAGCCTTCAATACCAGAGAGAAACTTCATCGCATTGGATAAACCGGTTGCCCCAGCCAAAGTACCCTCTAATAAGGCTGGCAAATACTTATCCCGCAGCGCTTGATTATCTGCCTGCAGCAAATACTCAATAAACACCCGCTGACTCCAAAAAACAAAGGCGGCAGTCAATGAGTGTTCCGCCACTCGAGCAATCGCTTGCACCGCATGAAACGCAGTGCCGCCGTAACCACCCTGCGCCTCAGGTACACCAATGCGGAATAAACCCGCAGCACCCAGTTGCGGCAAAACCTGAGTCGCCGCCTGATTGTCATTATTTAGCGAGACTGCATTTTTTTCTAACCAATCCCATACGCTGGGCGTATTTGTGTGGACACTCATGACTGAAACACCCCTGGACGAAATGCTTGTAACTGTGGGTTGATATCGTTTTTAGCCAGATTGTTGGTAAAGTTGCACAAGGTGGCCAAGCTCACACCTAACACCACTTCCAAGGCTTGCGCTTGGACAAAGCCGGCGTTAATAAAGTCTTCCAGCTCACCGTTACTCACCGCACCACGGCTAGCGATAACGCTGCGGACAAAACTGACCAAAGCATCAATTTTCGCATCGCCGGTGTGGCCACGCTCTTGCAGCTTGGCAATCACCGCCTTAGGCAAATCGGTTTGCTTACTGGTAATGGCGGTATGCCCCGCCACACAAAACTCACAACCATGGATACTGGCCGCGGTAATCTGAATCACTTCCCGTTCAATCAATGACAGGCTGGAGCGACCGTTAATCTCACCCACAGTTAAATAAGTTTCCAGTGCCGTTGGCGCATGAGCCAGCACGGCCACGAGGTTGGGGAGAAAGCCATTTTTGGCGACGACTTTTTTTAAATACGGCTGGCTGGCATCAGGGGCGGTGTTTTCGGTTAATAAAGCAAAGTGTGTCATACAGACCTCATAAACAGTGATAAGTGAGCGCAGCATTGCTTGATTGGTTACTAGCAAAGCGCTGACATGACTTAATGGCGGGCTCAAATATAGCTGCAGGATCATCCAGCAAAAACCATGTTTTTCTGAAACGCTTAGCAGAAATAATGCTAACTGGACGATTACAGGCATTTATGCAGTGGAAAGGCTCTAACGGAAAGTGCCCTGTGGGGCTGAAGAGTAGCAGCGCTGTATACAAGCAAATCTCTGGTTTTAAAGCCAAATTTAATTAGATGGGTATAATGCCGCTTTTTTCGCAGCATTTATTACCATCTCACCCATTCATCGCTTCACCCGCTAAGGAACCCTCGTGTCTGTTCGTTTCCCCCGCAAGCTCGTAAAAATCATAGCTGTTGTCGCCACTGCATTTTTAGCCTACACAACCATTGATAACGCACCCGAATCCTTCTCCAAGGCCAAAGTTACACTTAAAGAAAAAGTCTATTACGACCAAAATAAAAACGGTGCACTGGGTACGATCTACTGCGGTTGTGATTGGCGCTGGGTGGGAAAGTCAGGCGGTAGAGTTGATCATAAAAGCTGTGGTTACCAAGTCAGGGCACAACACACCCGAGCTGAGCGAACCGAGTGGGAACATGTGGTCCCCGCCAGCTGGTTTGGCCAGCAACGCCAGTGCTGGAAAAATGGCGGACGTGCTAACTGCAGCCAAAACGATCCCGTATTTAGCCGCATGGAAGCCAACTTACACAACCTGACCGTAGCCATTGGTGAGGTCAATGCCGATCGCTCCAACTACAGATTTGGCGAACTGCCCAAGGCGCGCCAGCAACATGGCCAGTGCACCAGCAAAGTTGATTTTAATCAGCGTGTTTTTGAGGCCAGAGACGAGGCAAAAGGCATGGTGGCGCGGATCAACTTCTATATGGCCGATCGCTACGATCTAAAAGTAAGCCCGCAACAGCAAAAACTTCTGATGTACTGGGACCAAAAATTTCCCGTCACCGCCTGGGAACTGGAGCGCAACCGCCGTATTACTAAGATTATGGGCCACAGCAATGAGTTTGTTACCGGCCAACGTCGCTGGACGCATGGCCATCAAAACTCTAAAGACGGTCTAAAAGACCCTGTGAACCTAGAATGGCTGCGAGATTTACTGATGTCTATATTGCCGGACGACTTAAAGCATGCCGCTGGACTGCAATAACAGCTATGCTAGACGTTCGAACCTAAGCGTTTAGCTTTTGTCATCAAAACTCAGGCTGAGCGCACCAACACTATTGAGGCCGCCTATGACTCAGCATAAAGCTCACCGATCACAGCGTGTCAGTTGGTTACGGGCAGCTGTGTTAGGTGCCAATGACGGTATTGTCTCGACTGCCAGTCTTATTATTGGCGTAGCAGCAGCCAGCGCTACACAGGACAGTATTATTCTGGCCGGTCTGGCTGGGTTGGTTGCCGGAGCCATGTCCATGGCCGCTGGTGAATATGTATCAGTCAGCTCACAAGCAGATGTTGAGCGCGCCGATATTGAACAGGAAAGACGCTCACTCGAGAGCAATTTTGAGTTTGAAAAAAAAGAGCTTACGCAAATTTATCAAGACCGTGGGCTTGAGCCCGATTTAGCTAAACAAGTTGCAGAGCAGCTTATGGCGTATGACGCGCTTGGCACCCATCTTCGAGATGAAATTGGCTTATCAGAAGGCAACACCGCACGCCCAGTACAGGCCGCTTTTTCCTCAGCAGGAGCATTTACCATTGGCGCTGCCCTTCCCTTATTGATGGCATGGATTGTACCTGGGCCTCGATTGATCGCCGTTGTTGCCAGCTCTTCTTTAGTGTTTTTAGCCATTCTTGGTACCCTTGCCGCACGAGCTGGCGGCGCATCTCTAGTCATTGGCGCCGTACGTGTAACCTTTTGGGGCGCATTGGCTATGGCACTCACTGCGGGTGTTGGCCGCATCTTTGGGGTTGCAGCCTGACAGCATTAGATGGACACAGCTTTATCGACAATACAGATAGCCCACGTATGCGGCTGGACGCGGCAGAAACGCACAGCAATCTTGTTAAACGAGCGCAACTTACCGCTGATGACCATGACCTCAGTAATGGTCATCAGCGGTAAGTTTTAACGAAACTCAAAAGACTCCTGATGAAAGCGCACTGATATAGGCTCGTGCTTAAGCCCTTCGCGCAGAGCTGCTGCTAAGCCGTGTGGTCCGCAAAACCACAGGTCCACTTTTGAGTCTTGCATTTGCAGCTGCTGGACGGTTAAACGTTGCCCCTGCTGACTATCGTGGATATGCAGTGCTATGCTCGGAAGCTGTTCGGTCAATTGCTGCAGACGCGTCAACATAGGATCAGTCGCAGCGTCAGCAGTACAGTAATGCAGGATCACCGCAGGATAGTCTTGTTCGTTATGCAGCAGACGGTTTTCCAGTGCCGCCAAAAACGGTGTGACACCAATACCACCCGCCACCCAAATCTGCTGGGCATTTTTTCTGCCGCTATCGGGATTAAAGCGACCATAAGGTCCTTCCAGCGTAACCGCCTGACCATTGTGCAACCGCTGCGGGAGTTTACCGGTGTAATCACCTAATGCTTTGATCTGCAAGCTGAGCTGCCCGTTGCCATGATCGGCACTGGCCAGTGTGAATGGATGCGCCCCTTCCAGATGATCAAAGGTCACCAGTGCAAACTGTCCAGCTTGATGCCCCGGCCAGCGCTGACCCATATCACAGACCACTTCGGTAATATTGGCTGATGCCTGCTTAACAGTCTGCACTAAGCCTTGATAGCGGCGACTTTTGCCAATATTGCCAGTTAATGATTGCACGCTAGCGCTAACACCCGCCAACATCAGCAATGCCATTAACCAGCCGGTGGGTTGTTGCCACCACTTCAGTGGTGCCAACAGCAGTGCATGGGATGCCAGTGCTAGATAAATCAGTGGCATCACTCGGTGCAAGTAACGCCAAAACACATAAGGCACCCAGCGCGTTAGAGTAATCGCCACCAGAAACAGCAATAAATATAGACCCGGTTCAGCTAAGTCCTCTGCGCCACTTTGTAAACTGTCTAACAGCCCTGAAAAGTCGGCTTCTTTTAAGCTTCGATCATTACCAAATAACGCCTCTAAAGCATCATCAGACATTTCAATCAGCCAATGCGCCAGCGCTGCAATAACCGCCAGAATGCCAGTCCATTTGTGCAGCTGGTACATTTTATCCAGACCACCTAACGGTGCTTCCAACCAGCCCGGCCGAGCGGCCAAAACTAAAGTGATGGACATAAAATTGATGGCAAGATAGCCACTGGTGGTCAGTAACTGCTCATAACTGGGGCTTAGACTTAAAAAACTAAGCTGCAGCGCCACCAGCAGAAAAAGACTGACACAGGTGCGTAAGCTAGGCATACAATAAACTCCCCTTGGGTGTGTTTAAAGTGTGCCGCTTAAACCTGACAACAGCCTTAATCGCGCGCTAACCTAGCTTTGATTAAAGTTTTTAAGAAAATATTGGATAAATACCTCCATCGGCACATCTGCGCATTATGCGCTGTGCACTTGATCATCTATATTGCTGACATATTTTGCTCAGCTGCTTTAATCCGCGCCTGCTGAAGTCTGCCAATAAGTTCTAGCCGTCTGTACGAGCCACCACAATATTCAGCTCTGCTTCAAAACCATCACTCTGCCCTGAGGCCGGTGAGCGCAGATTCAGCTTAATTCCCGCACCTGTGACAATCGCATCGACAATCGCAAGACCAATGCCGGAGCCGAGGTTTTTGCTATCTGCACGGACAAAGCGCTGGCGCAATAAAGCCAGCTGCTCCAGCGGTACAATTTCGCCGCCATTCACTACGCGCAAAACACCCTTCTCCGTCAGACTGATTTTTACCGGCTGATCAGTTGCACCATGCTTAAGAGCATTCTCAATCAGATTACGGATTAAAATCGCAAACACATCGGGATCCAGCAATGACATCACAGCCTGCTCAGGCAAAGCCAACTGCAGGCGTCCAGGCGCTTTATACTGATAATCACTGGCAATCATCTGCAGAATCGGTAGCAGATCATGCGGATTTTCTGCCAGTGCATTGCCCCCTTCAGCTTTGGCCAGCTCTAAGAGTTTTTCTGACAACCGGGACAAAGTCCGCAGCGATAGTTCGACCTCCTCAACCTGCGCTTTAATCTGCATATCCTGAGTTTTCGCTTGTAAGCGCTGCAGCTTGGCCAAAGCGGTGGCCAGTGGTGTGCGCAACTCATGGGCACTATTGGCGGTGAAACTGCGTTCTGCTTCAAGGGCTCTGCGTAGGCGCGCTAATAGATGGTTAACCGCATTGAGCAAAGGCACAAACTCTTGCGGCAGCTGCTCAACCTTAACTGCAGACAAATCACCGCCATGACGGGCTTCAATCAACTGTTGCAAGACAATTACTCTGCGTAACGAACGCCTGATCAGCCACCAAACGCCAAGCAGGCTCACCGGAATCAACAGCAGCAATGGCGTCAATAAAGCAAGGATGGTCTCCCGCACAGCTTTGCGCCTATGGGCCAAAGGCTCGGCCACTTCTATATAGATGGTGCCGCTCACCGCTGATGCTCCGTAGAAACGATGAGTTGTTGTTGCAAAAAAACCTTCACGGGGCTGGGCGCCAAAAATACTTGGATCAACAGCATGGGATTGCAATAAAAGCTTACCCGATGGCCTGCGTACCAAATAGGTGAGGTACTCATCATGGTCTTTAAGTAGAGGTGTCCGCTGCGGACCGGTGTCACTTTCGCGACTGAGTATTTCGCTCACCGCCAGTGGTAAAATACGCTGCGCAGTTTCTTCCAGCGCACTGTCGAACATCTCATTCATTTCGTGCTGAGCAATCAAGCCTGCTGTTGCCACACCAAGCAGCCACAGCAGGATAATCCCGATAATCAGTGAGAGACCCAGGGTTTTCTGCAAGCTGGTCGTATTATTCATAGGATCCCAAGCGATAGCCCATTCCTCGAACCGTGACAATCGCATCGCGGCCCAGCTTTTTGCGCAAACGGCTGATATACACCTCGATGGTGTTGCTCTCAATTTCTGCGCCAAACTGATACAGCCGATCTTCCAGCTGCGTCTTCGACAGTAATATTCCTGGACGCTGCAAAAGACCTTCAAAGAGCGCCCATTCCCGCGCAGTCAGCTCCAGCGCTTCGCCATTACGGCTGACGCGATGATCGCCAAGGTCCACTTCTAGATCACCAATCTGCAACACAGGGTTGGGATTGCCCCGATACCGGCGTGCCACAGCAGAGACGCGGGCCGACAGTTCAGATAAATCAAAAGGCTTGACCAGATAATCATCGGCACCGGCATTCAGTCCAGCAATCCGATCGGACACCTGATCCCTTGCGGTAAGAATAATCACCGGCGTTGTATCACCGGCAGCGCGCAGTTTTTTCAAGAAATCCAAACCGTAGCCATCTGGCAACATTAAGTCGAGCAGGATCAAATTGTAGCTGGTGGAATGCATGCTTGCTTGCGCAAAACCCAGACTCTGCACCCAATCCACTGCATGACCATCATCACTGATTTGATCCCGCACTGCCTCGCCGAGTCCAGCAGTATCTTCAACCAAAAGTACTCGCATCCTGCACCTCTAATCTAACCTTGTGCAAAAGATACTACAGTCACACACTGACAACAGCCTGAATCGTACAACCGTGCTGCTTAGTCAGTGATTTATCTGCCTATTCAGGTTGTTGTCAGGTGGACGCCTTACTCTGAATAACACAACCCAAACAGGAGACACTGCGATGAATATCAAACCCACCGTTATTGGTCTTTCATTGCTGCTGATCAGCGCCAGCGCTTTGGCTGACGATGATTGCACCGACCCCATTGATCAATGGCAACCACGGGAGAATCTGCGCCAACAACTGGAAGATCAAGGCTGGACAGTGCAGCGGATTAAAGTGGATGACGGCTGCTATGAAGTGAAAGGCGTGGATGCAGAGGGTCATCGCGTCAAAGCTGAGTACGCCCCTGCCTCGCTCAATCTAATGGAAATTGAAATCAAAATAAACCGAAAAAATGTCAGTGATAGTGACGACTTCCGCCACACACTACAGCGCTACAGTAAACCGCTCAGCCAAGAACAGGCGCCGCTTAAAAAGGTGTCAAAATCTAAACCTAAAGTGACCATTGAGTAATGGACCAGCAACGCTTAACCACTGCGTAAGTGGCCGTTTCTAACGCCGCTTACTGCCGAAACCTTTACGGAGACAGCACCATGAAAAAAATTCTATTTGCGCTTGGCCTCGCTACTGCGATGACCTTGCCAGCCCACGCTCAGGCGCGAGAAGTCACCTTTACCACCCAGCTCAGCGATTACGGTGGTGATGGCGCTTATTTGGCCCTCTACCTCACTGATGAGGCCGGAAAATACCACCAGACCCTGTGGGTTTCGGGTGAAAAAAGCAAATACTACAAGCATTTACGCGACTGGGCTCGCGGGAGTGGCCTGAAGCCGGCCGAATACGATGGTCTCAGTGGCGCCAGTGTCACCAGTGGCCGCACTCTAAATGTCACCCTAGACGTTGATGATGCTTTAATCGATGCCGGTTACCAAGTGCGGGTGGACAGCGCCGTGGAAGATATGCGCGACAACCGTGCCGATGTGGTAGTGCCCCTGACCACTGCAGGCTCTGGCAAGTCAGTGGCTGGCAGCGGCTATGTGCGCTCTTTTATTTATCAACTTAAGTAATTAATAGGAGTACATATTATGTTGCGCAAGCTCCATGGCTTACCCGGACTGATCGCCGCCTTGTTGCTATTAGTGCTGGCGATCTCTGGAGCAGTGTTATCCATTGTGCCGGCACTGGAGCGCTCCGCTGCGACCGTTCCAGCCGCCGGTGATCTTAACGTTGCTGAGTTGGCCAAGCGTGTTATAGCGCACTACCCCAACACCGAACAGATCACCCGCTCGCCCGCCGGGGAAATCATCGTCTATTACAGCCGTGATGGTCAGCCTGCTAGCGATTTGGTCAACCCTATCAGCGGTGCAAGCATTGCGACCTACCAGCCTTCAACTTGGGTGCGTTGGGTAAAGAACTTGCACCGCTCTTTTCTGCTGGGTGATTCGGGGCGGATGTTGGCCGGGATTTTAGCAGCATTGATGGTGCTGATCTGCCTGTCTGGTCTTTTCCTACTGGCTCGCCGGATGGGCGGCTGGAAATCAATATTGCAGCCCATTGCGGGCTCTGGCAGTCAAAGAATTCATGCTGAGTTTGCTCGCTTTGCCGTGATCGGTTTGCTTCTCTCGGCCCTGACTGGCAGCTATATGTCAGCCGTACGCTTTGAACTGTTGCCAGAAGCGAGTAATGCCGAGCCAGCCTTTCCAACCCAGGTCTCAACTGGCACACCAGCACCAGTAGGCTCCTTGAGCGCTCTGCAGAACTTAGATATCAACCAATTGCGCGAGCTGGTCTTCCCCTATCCGAATGACCCCACTGACGTCTACTCACTCAGCACCACTCAAGGCGCAGGGTTTGTGGATCAGTCCAATGGCGCACTGCTGCAGTTTCAGCAACACTCAAGCCACAGTACGTTGCAGCGCTGGATGACCATCTTGCATACCGGTGAAGGTCTATGGTGGTTGGCGCTGCTGCTTGGTTTGACCGTACTTGCAGTGCCAGTGCTGGCGTTGACTGGGGTGCAAACCTGGTGGCAACGCCGCTCTTCTGCTCTGGGCCAGATCGAAAGTGTCAGTAGCACAGAAGCTGACACCGTTATTTTGGTGGGCTCCGAAGGCAATAGCACTTGGGGTTTTGCCCAGGATCTGCACAGCCAACTGAACCAAGCCGGTAAACAGGTGCACTGCGCAGCGATGAATGACTTTGCGCAGCACTACCCCAAAGCCTCCACACTGTTTATTTTAACCTCAACTTATGGCGACGGCGACGCACCCGCTTCTGCCAGCCAGTTTATGACCCAGCTCGAAAACTTTCAGGCGGATAACGCGCTGAAAGTTGCAGTGCTCGGCTTTGGTGATCAACAGTTTCCGAAATTCTGTCAGTATGCGCTGGATGTGGACAGTGCTCTGAACAACAAAGGGTTACAACGTCTGCATCCTGTGACGCTGATTAATCGCAACTCCGCCACACAGTTTCGTCACTGGGGTGAGGCGATCAGCCAGCATCTAGGACTGGCGCTCAAACTCACTCACAACCCTGCGCCTGCTGCCACTGTAGCGTTCGAACTGGTTGAGCGAGCCGACTACGGCGTTGCTGTAAATGCGCCAACCAGCATCTTGCGCTTTAAAGCGGTGCCACAGGATCGAAACCTGTGGCAGATCCTAACCTTTCGTAATCGACATCAGGCGCTAGACTTCGAAGCCGGTGATCTCATCGGCATTACTCCACCCAACGGCCACAGCGCCCGTTTGTACTCACTCGCATCATCGTCCTCAGATGGACAGTTGGAAATTTGTGTACGTAAACAGGCCAATGGTTTGTGCTCAAGCTATTTACACAACCTGCAACCTGGCGATCGCATTGCTGGCTTTATTCAGCACAACCCAGGTTTTCGTCCAACCGGCGGGGCGCAATCGATTATCTTGGTAGGCGCCGGTGCAGGCATTGGCCCTCTGGCGGGTTTTATCCGCAAAAACACCGCGCACAACCCCATGTACTTGTACTGGGGCGGGCGCAATCCAGAGTCAGACTTTCTCTATGAGCCAGAGCTTAACAACTACCTCACTGACAACCGCCTCACTGGTTTAAACACCGCATTTTCACGGGCTGCAGAAAAAGCCTATGTACAAGATTCCATCCTAGCCGATGCAGTTGCCTTACGTCAGCTGATTGAAAAAGGCGCGCAAGTACTGGTCTGCGGTGGACGGGGCATGGCCAGCAGCGTCAGCCAAGTGTTTGACACAATTCTCCAACCGTTAAACACCAATGTCGATAATTTAAAAGCGGAGGGGCGTTATTTAGAAGATGTGTATTAATGTCAAAGATTAAGAGTTATAGGGTTAAGCGACCAAGCTGAGAAGGCCTGATTTTATCAGCATTGCTTGCCAAGAAAGCCATAGTGTTCTGTGCAGTCTATTGGTGTGCGCCACGATACTTATTTCTTAAAAACCGGTTGCCGAAGCGTGCACAAAGGCAAGACTGCCTTGCAGATACAACTTTTACGCAGACGGCGAGTCAAGCATACATGGATGAAACACAGGCATCGCATGTTCAGAAAGCGTTGCTATTTAGATGATGGTCAAGGAAGTACAACCCTTATTTTAATTTATATATTTTATTGTTTGCGCAGGCTACTAATGGACCGACAACTGGCTCTTGAAAACTCTATCATCTGACCTTATATATAAGAGTACAGTAATCCACAGGAGAATAATCATGAGCATATTTCCTACACGCAGCCGCCTATTCAACGAGTTGATGGGTGATATGGACGGTTTTTATGTGAAGCCACTGCATGGCGATCCACTGCCCCAAAGCATTAAGCTTGATATTCAAGAAGAGGACGATGTCTACAAGATTCAGGCCGAATTGCCTGGCGTTAAAAAAGAAAACATCCATGTGGATATTGATGGGGCTATCGTTAGCATCAAGGCAGAAGTCCAACAACAGGACAGCTCTGGTGAAGGCCGCCGCAGTCTACGTAGCGAGCGCTATTATGGTAGCGTGTCACGCCGCTTTGAATTGCCCGACGAGGTCGACTTAGAAAAGGCCGAGGCACATTATGAAGAGGGCTTACTGCACTTAGTCTTACCTAAGCGCAAAACAGAAGAAAACAGCCGTAAGCTGACTATCAAGTAAATCACTTTTAGCACAACCGCCCCATGCATTTGGGGCGGTACTCATCCCGCGGCAATCGAGGCCAGCGTAAGTAGAGCAGTACCCAGGATAAAAATCCCGCCACGACCCATCAAATCCCCTGCCCGCCCCGCACTGACCAGCACCACACCAAACGTCAGCGCATAGCCGGATAAGACCCACTGAATATCCGACTGAGTGGCATCCAGCGCGTCTTGGATTGAAGCCAAAGCCACATTCACCACACTGACACTCATCAACGACATAAAAATCGCCATCAGTAACACTGCAAGAACTTTCCAACGGAGTGGATCACTGCTGAAGTCAGTGTCGGTATATTGCGGTGCTGTCAGTTGCGTCATTTAAAAACCATAAACCAATAATGTCGCAGCCAGTGTAAAGGAAGTTGCTGGACGTCACACCACCCACACCAGCAGCGCACCTTGCATGCCTCTTGGTCTCTGCTTCGCGCGCGCAGGCATGTACCCTACTTAAGTATTTTAAAAATACTTAACAAGCCGATTTGCACAATATATTTTCAAGAAAATAGTCGACCATTGGACCGACCGCAAAATAAACAATTAGCGAGGTAACCTATTGGACTAAATATTATTCATTTGCAGTGTTAAGCAAAGACAATACGTAGAGATAATTTATGAAATTAAAAATCAATAAAGTTGAAGTATTCGTCGTAGCTGGTCCTGATGCGAAATACAAAACATCATTTCATTATTCTGATTTGGTTATTACCAAGCCACAAGCACAGTCCCCCCATTGATATTGCTTTATGGGACTTGGTGGCTAAATATGCGGGAATGCCACTCCCTATGTGGTTGGGATCTTAGGCGCAGGTCAAGGCAATAGCGCGATTATCGCCGTAATGGAAACGCTTCCCCTGAGCGGAGTCTTTATAAGAAACTCATTAACCGTTCGTCGATCAGCTGGAACCAAACGCCTTTAACGTTTTCTACAAAGTGTGCAGTTCACCAAGTGCCGCACAAAAATAAAAGTTACTTCTGTAGCTTTATATTTTTAGCATCCATGTGTTTAGAGGATAATAATAATGAAAATTTTAAATCGCAAAAATGCCAGTCTTGTGCTTATGACAACTCTATTAGGCATGCCCTTAACACAGGTAATGGCTAATCCAGAAAGTACAGCGCCCAGCGTTGTAGACGGTCAAACTCAAGATGCCTATCAACAAGGCCAAGTTCCTGGCGTTACCAATGATCGAACTCAAGATGCTACTGACGACAGTTCAATCAATGACCAAGTAAAATCAGCTTTCTCCAGCAACAATGATTTTCGTGATCTGGATATTGATGTAAAAACTGAGAATGGCGAAGTTACATTATCTGGTGAAGTCTCTTCACAAGAGCAACGCAATATGGCCATTAGTAAAGCTAAAGAAATAAAAGGCGTTAAAAACGTGAATGCTGACGATCTTGAAGTCAATGATTAATTTATCTACATAGCAGGATAAATTATGAATAATGATATTTTCGAAGGTAAATGGAAGCAAATCAAAGGTAAGGTCAAAACCCGTTGGGGCAAGCTCACCGATGATGACCTTGATGTAGCTGAAGGTAATAGCACATATCTCTCGGGCAAGATCCAAGAGCGTTATGGCTTAACCAAAGAAAAGGCAGAAGAAGAAATCACTAAGTTCCATCGCGAACTGTAATTTCATTAACCTATAGTAAGCGGTTTAATTATTTTGGCTTTAGAGCCGTGTTAAACCGCTTTTTTATAAATATACTTTGAGGCAGTAAAATCGAACAGAAGCGTCTTTGTAAAAACACCCATATCAATGATATTAATTAATAACTTACAGCTTATTAAATGACTTTCTATTAACTCGTTATTTTTAGCGAGGACAGCATTAAAATAAAAAACAAATAAAACCATCTGCCTATATGTAACATACTTTATAGAGCGTACTAAGCTATGTTTGAATTTGATTTTGACATAAATTTAATGGTGTTCCATTTTTCCCAATTAGGAATTGCTTTCATCTTGTCACTGCCAATTGCCCTCAATCGCGAGCTGAAAGACAATGGTGCAGGACTTAGAACCTTTCCGTTAGTGACCATTGCA
>CAJDVK010000031.1_pt1 | contig 23181 bp, 24 predicted proteins | sample 7391401 | NCBI WGS metagenome assembly CAJDVK01 (sample SAMEA7055696, study PRJEB34461) | soil metagenome | biome: terrestrial ecosystem; feature: Peninsula; material: soil | place: Antarctica | collected 2016
CAACCGGGGTAATCCACCATCAACTCAATAATGCGCTCTTCCAAATAACGTGCATTAGGAAAATATAAGCTTTCATCCACCCGTAGCGACACCACGGTTTGACTTTGCACCACTGATGAAAAGCGCTCGATATTGCGGAAATGTTCTGTGCCCGGCAGCTGGCCAACCACCGCGCTGTGCGGTCGACTGGTGCGCCATAAAAACAATAATAGCGACAGGCTCACACCCATAATAATACCGATTTCGACACCCATAAATAGCACGCCAAAGATGGTTGCTGCTTGGGCGATAAAGTCTTGCTTAGAGAAGCGCCAAGTGCGCTTTAGTGAATCTACATCCACCAGACTCAACACCGCCACTATAATAGTCGCCGCCAATACTGCATGGGGTAAGTTATGAAACAGCGGAGTAAAAAATAACGCGGTGAGGGCAATGCCAAACGCCGTTAAAACACCGGCCATGGGTGTCCGAGCACCCGCATCAAAGTTAACAATCGAGCGGGAAAAACCGCCAGTTACCGGAAAACCGCCACTGACTGCTGCACCAATATTTGCCGCGCCCAAGCCTATCAGTTCTTGGTTAGGGTCAATGCGTTCGCGGCGTTTAGCTGCCAAGGTTTGTGCCACTGACACCGACTCAACAAAACCCACCAAGCTAATTAATAAAGCAGCGGGCAACAGTTCCATGGTTAATTGCCAGTCTAAGGTGGGCACGCGCAACACGGGCAGGCCTTCCGGGATACTGCCCACCACACGCACGCCACTGCTAGCTAAATCACCTAAAGTGACGACCAAAACAGCAATAATAATAGCCATTACGGGGCCCGTTTTGGTCAAGCTGTCCGCCCAACCTGGCTGCACACCCAGCGCCAGCAAAGCACTTTTTAATCGGGTACGGGTAAATTGTAAAAACAACAAACAGACACTGCCAATCACTAAAGTGGGCACGTTGGTAGAAGCGATCTGCCCAGCCAATGAAGAAAGCAATTGCACAACTGTCTGCCCTTCAGCACTGACCCCTAAAATATGTTTAAGCTGGCTCAAGGCAATTAACACGCCAGAGGCACTGATAAAGCCAGAAATCACCGGATGACTTAAAAAGTTAGCTAAAAATCCTAAACGAAACAGTGCCATCAGTAGCAAAATCAGGCCGGATAAAGCCGCCAGCAGCATCGCAGCCCCAATATAAGCTGCGGACCCCGCTGGAAACATTGGCTCCAACACTGCCGCTGTCATTAAGGAAATAACTGCCACAGGACCCACCGCTAAAGTACGACTTGAGCCGAAAATGGCATATAAAACAAGCGGAGCAATACTGGCATACAGACCCGTTATGGGCGGTAAGCCAGCGAGCATGGCGTAGGCTAAACTTTGTGGGATTAACATCAAAGTGACAATCAGCGCAGCTAAGCTATCTTTGCCTGCGGTTACCCGATCATATGAAGCTGCCCAGTCCATACAGGGCAGCCAACGTTTTACCTTCACCTTGTGTTTCCTAATAAAAAACCACTGCGCTCATTAACAGCTATAGCCGCATAGTTTATGACTACAATTAACGGATTCAGCCGCTGTTTCGTGACCTGTTAGCACAGCAGTGGGCGCTAAACACTAACCGGCCCACTGCAAACAAGACATTAAAAACCACCCATAACACCTTGCCCAGCGGTAACCTCTGACACTGTATAAAGAAAAGCATTACAGTCGCTGTACCCTAATGACCCAACAACTGCTTATCAGCACTTACTCATTCCAGCGCTGCTCAATACGTGGTAACAAATTCGTTAGGTCATAACCTGCCTGCTGTGCAGCGGTAACTAATGCCGCAGAATGCAGACGATGTGCTTCACTTAGCGCCCACACACAACATGACCGGGTCCCAGTTCGGCAAAATACCAATACAGGACCTCTCACCTGTGCCATCAGATCATAAAAATCACGCACATTTTCATCAGTGATTTGCCCAGACACTATCGGCAGATAATGGTACTGCAAGCCTGCTGCCTGTGCCGCTACAGCGACTTCAGCAGTACTGGGCTGGCCCTCACCTTCACCGTCGGGGCGGTTATTAATCACAGTGACAAAACCCTGTGCGGCGACGCTAGTCATATCTGCAGGCTGAAGCTGCCCAGTGACTGAGATAAAGGGGGTGAGTTGCTTGACTGCTTCCATCAGGGTGTCTCCACAATTACAGTGTGTTAAGGGGGATCTTCAAATAGCTTACACCGTTACTTTCCGCAGGTGGTAGTTCTCCTGCACGCATATTCACTTGCACTGACGGTAAAATCAATCTAGGCATTGCTAGGGTCGCATCCCGCTTGCTTCGCATCGCTACAAACTCCTCTGCAGTGATGCCTTCACGCACGTGAATATTGCTCTGACGCTGCTCTGCAATAGTGCTTTCATTGCAATACTCTTCACGGTCTGGGGCCTTATAATCGTGACACAAAAACACTCGGGTGTTACCCGGTAACTCAAACAAACGCTGAATAGACTTATACAAGGTATGTGCATCACCGCCAGGGAAATCACAACGTGCAGTACCATAATCCGGCATAAATAAGGTGTCACCCACAAACACCGCATCACCAATCCCAGCTTGCCAAAACTTAAGGTATCACCCTCACTGAGCAAACGATCAAACTGACTGCCATCAGTGGCGAATTGAGCACCCGCATTAAAGATCTCAGCAAACACCTGTTGCACAGTAGTTATTTGTGCGCCGATCGCCAACTGCCCACCTAACTGCTCTTTCAAATAGGGTGCTGCTGAGAGATGATCGGCATGCACATGGGTTTCTAGCAACCAATCAACACTCAGCTGCTGTTCTCTGACATAGCTAATAATTTTATCAGCGCCGCTGGTCGTAGTGCGTCCTGACGCAGGGTCATAATCCAGCACAGAATCAAGAATAATGCACGACTGTGAGTCTGGATCGCGTACCACGTAACTGTAGGTATAGGTTGCCGGGTCAAAAAAACTTATTACTGCAGGTTGCATGATATGGTCCTCACAAACCTATAAAATTGCCGCCAATGATACACAAAAAAATAGAATATATTTATAGCTATTTGATATATTCATGCAATTTCCACTCAACAGCCATAAAAAAAGGCATCTAAAAAGATGCCTTTTTTACATGATTCACAATGATTATTTTTTATCGCAACTCTTATTACCGCAGGTATTGACCCCAACAATGCTGTAAACAGGGCAGCTACCCAGTGCGCCAGTAACCACCGGAACAATGCCAATCCAACCCCACCAGCCGACTGCGCCAGTCATCGCTAAACCCATTAAAATCAGTCCGACAATAATGCGCAGCGCACGATCAATTGAACCCATATTGTTTTTCATAATGACACCTCATTGCTGCTATTAAGACATTGCATCTACACTCTTACTATACAGCATTATAAAGTATCTGTAGTGATTGGGTTGCTGTTTTATTGATTAATGCGCATTAAATTTGCATTGTTCTACGTCAGCGCCGAAGATTTTATAAAGCGTTTCTATGATAGCCAAGGCTTCTGGGCTGCTAATAGTGTAATAAATCTGCCGACCGTCACGGCGGGTATCCACTAACCCTTCACGGCGCAATACACCAAGCTGTTGCGATAAAGTAGGCTGCACAATCTCAAGGCGCTGCTCGAGCTCACCTACATTCATTTCACCATGCACCAACTGACACAACAATAAGAGTCGGTCAGGATTACCTAAAGCCTTCAATAGCCTCCCTGCACCATCTGCATTTTCACGCAGCTGTTCGATATCCATTGAGATAGGCGAATTATTCATTCATACACCCTAAGAGAGTCGCTGCTGAACTGTTTGACAATACACCTCATCGTTAAGATCAAGCAACAGTCAGCAAATTATTGTTTATTATTAAGCGCAGCGTAATATCCTGTTCTAAGCCCCATCAGAATAAGGCTTGCAGTTTATGCATATAAATAAAATGCATAAACATAACACTAAACCATTTCGCGGTTAATTTCAGTCAATACGCCATTACTTCTTTTCAACCCTGTAGCTGCGATTTTTCAGGCACTATTAACGCCCAAATCAAACCCCACAGCAGAGCGCCTGCACCTAGCCAAAATGCACCTTGCAAGGTGCCGCTTGCAGCTAACCATTGCGCGGTCAGCCACGGTCCCGTGAGCTGGGTAAAACCATATAAAGCAACCAGTGCCGCAGATAGACGCGGCCCTTGATGCGGATGCAAAGTGCGCGCGAGACGCTGGGTTAACAACACTGTACCTAAAAAGGTATTGCCGACCAATAACGCACAAAGCACCACACCCCATTCAGCTGGCAATAATAACACTGCCAGTACGCCAAGCAACTGTAAGGTGTAATTTATCCGCAAAGCCAGCGCATCGCCCAGACGCGCACCTAACTTGTTCCAAATCCAAGGGGCTGGCAAAGTCGCTAAAGCCACCAATAACCAACTGCCATCCACTAAGAAACTGCCGCTTGCCAGTTGCAGGCTGGCAAGCATCGGTAAAAACGTCATGGGCAAAATATAGCCTAATCCTGCCCCAGCATAGGATAAAAACAATGGCGTGCTGGCTCGATCCAACAACCGCGACGAAGGCGCATTGCCTCGGCTATCCAGTGGTAATTCAAGCGGTGCTGGAATATCTAACACTGCCAATTGTCGCCAACCCCACCAAGCTAAGGGCACGCTGAGCAAAAAAGCTGGCCACCAGCGATCAGCACCCTGTAGCCACTGAGCGGGCACCGCCACCAAAGCACTAGAGACCAGTAAGCCCACACCCACCCCTAAATACACTAGGCCACTGGCAGTAGCTCGGCCGTGACGTGCTAACCATTCTAAAATTAATGAAGGGGCTTGGACAAAAACAATCCCGTTGGTAACGCCATTCACCAAACGTAACACTGAAAGCACTTCAGCACTTTCAGCTTGAGTTTGCAGCAGAGTGGTTAAAACATTAATCGCCAGCGCCCAAGGCAAAACCTTATGAATTTGCGCAACGCGGTGCCAGCGCATGGCTAACAAGGCACCCAGCAAATAACCAAGGTAGTTCCAGCTGGCCACATCGGCGCCTTGTTTCAGGGTCAATAAGCCGTCGTCAACCAACCAAGGCAATAATGGGGTGTAAATAAAGCGCCCTAGGGTATGCACCACCAACAGCAACAAGCCACCAGCAATTATGACCCGCAATAAGTCGGGGGTTTTCTGATTCATAGTATTGTTCTTATTGTTAAATACACAGTCGATAGCCCATGGCTTGGTAGCATTTTAAAAGAATAGCAATAGGATACGCTAGCTACTTTGCCACATTATCTTGCACATTTTGCAACAATATTAAAACCTGATTACGCCAAGACGCCTGTTGCGGTAATGCTACAAAGTACGGGTTCAAATAGCTCTCATGTGCCTCATAGGTGAAAGACTGCCCCTGCAGATTGAGCACTTGGCCACCAGCACCTTCGAGAACCCCCTGTGCCGCCGCAGTATCCCACTGTGAAGTGGGTGCAAGACGCGGATAGAGGTCTGCCTCACCTTCTGCCATCTGGCAAAACTTCAATGAACTACCGACATTTAATAGATGCAACGCTGGAAAACTCTCAGCTAAACCTTGCATTAAAGTCTTTTGTGCTGGACTGCTGTGGCGCTTGCTAGCCAGCACAATTAATTCATCGGTTCGTGCGTTACGCATTGTTATTGGCCGTGACTCACCACTTTTCTCTCGACGCCAAGCACCCAGCCCAGCGCCACCGTAATAAATCACACCTGCAACCGGCACGCCAACCACCCCAAACACCACCTGGCCGCGTTCAATTAGCGCCACATTAACTGTGTACTCAGCACTGCCGTTAATAAACTCCTTAGTGCCATCCAGTGGATCAACCAACCACCAGCGGGTCCATTGCTGACGCTGCGCCAGGGGTATATCGCAAGCCTCTTCAGAGAGCACCGGAATTTCTAGTTCTAAGGCTGGTAAACCTGCGGCCAACACCTTATGGGCTGCAATATCCGCCACAGTTACCGGCGAATCATCGGTTTTACTGTGCACCGTCACATCGGCTTGCCAATAGGGCAAAGTGGCTTCACCGGCAGCTTGCACCAGCTCTAATACTGGCTGTATTAAAGGATGCCTCATAGCTGCAACTCTCCACGCTGCTGTAACAAATCACGGACCACATACATGGCAGCCAAAGCCCGTCCTTCAGTAAACTGCGGGTGTTCAATTAACCCCAGTAAGTTATGCAGGCTGACTGTTTCTACTCGCATCTGTTCAGGCTCATCACCGGGTAACCGTGAAGGGTATAAACCCCGTGCCAATACCACATAAATGCGCTGACTCATATAACCGGGCGATAAACTCAGCTCAGTAATGAGCTCCAGCTCTTTAGCAGCAAACCCGGCTTCTTCTTGCAATTCACGGTTGGCTGCTTGCAAAGCATCTTCACCGGGGTCAATCAAACCTTTCGGCAAGGAAAATTCATAGGCATCACTGCCGGCACAATATTCCTCAACCAATACCACTTCATCAGCATCGTTTAACGCCACAATCATCACTGCACCTAAACCGCCTGCCTTGCCGCGCAAACGCTCATAGGTGCGTTCCACACCGTTGCTAAAGCGTAGCTGTAACTGCTCAACGCGAAAAATCCGACTGCGCGCCACTTCTTCACAGGTCAAAATCACTGGTTTTTCTCGCATAATAAAAACTCCTAACGCTGATACGGGTATCATAGCGCGCTTGAACACAGTTTTAGAGAGAATTAACTATGCAGCCACTACCTTGGGAGAACATTGATACCGTTTTATTAGATATGGACGGCACTTTACTGGATTTGCATTTTGATAATGTGTTTTGGCTCGATTACATGCCGCAGTATTACGCCGACAAAAATGGCATCTCGCGCAGCGAAGCTGATGCCTATATAAAGCCTTTGCTGGCATCCTATAGAGGTCAGATTAAGTGGTACTGCGTGGACTTTTGGAGCCAGAAACTGGATCTGCCCATTAAACAAATGAAGCAAGACACTGCCGAGTTAATCGCCATAAGGGCCAACGCCGATAGATTTTTAACGGCGTTGCAAAATGCTGGAAAAAAATGTGTATTGGTCACCAATGCGCATCGCGACTCATTGAATATCAAGCTGAAAAAAGTGCATCTCAAGCCTCTACTCGATGTGATTGTCAGTTCTCACGACTATGGCTACCCCAAAGAAGATCAGCGCTTCTGGGATAGCCTCAGTGAGCAGATAGCCTATCAGCCGGAACGTAGCTTATTTATTGATGACAGTCTACCGGTGCTGCGCAGTGCACAGCGTTATGGCATTGCGCATATCCGTGCGGTACTACAGCCTGACAGCCAAGGTCCAGAGAAAGACTGCGCAGAATTTATCCCCTCCACTGATCTACTGCACTTAGTCAGCAACCTCTAGGACACCTCCAAACATCGCCCACTGAATAATTGACAGCTCAGGTAACGCTGTTTACAACGGGTCTAAAGCAATAATCAAAGAGGGCAGACCATGAGCCATAAAGACACTTTGGTGTTTAATAGTTTTGCGGAATTTTACCCATACTACTTATCTGAACATCAACACCCTAACAGTCGTCGTTTACACTTTTTAGGCACCGCATGTCTGTTGAACATTGCCCTGTGCGTACTATTTGGAGCCATCAGCCCATGGTGGTTGCTGGCTGCACCTGTTTGCGGCTACGGTTTTGCTTGGCTGGGCCATTTGGTCTTTGAGAAAAATCGCCCCGCCACCTTTCAATTTCCGTTGTACAGCCTTGCTGGGGATTTTGTGATGTTTAAAGATATTCTAACCCGGCGTATTCCTTGGTAAGTGGACCTAGCGCTTTAAGCCCTATGCTGCAGGCACGGGGTTAAGCACTAACCCATTACAACTGTACGCCACGTTAATTATCCAGCACATACTCAGGCTTAATGATATCTGTTAATTGATCGTAAGTGAGGGTTAAGCGCACTTCACCTTCAGAGTACGGCCCTAACCCATAGGGTGGATAGCTGAAGGTGAGGCCTTGCTCGTTAAACACAAAGTTATCCGTCAGTAAGGCTTCTGCCTGCTCTGCTAAGTTGTCGCTTAGCCAAACCTGCGCATAGTCTGCATAACGTTCCAAGTAGAGCGTGCGGAGCTTTTGCAGAAGTTTCGTCTCGGCAGATACTTGTAAAAGGTCTGACAACAACAATTGCTGCTGCGTATTTAAATCAAACAACAAGTAGTGGGTGCTGTACATGCCATGGGCACCGCCACTGTAGCCATAGGTAAACTGTTTGAAGCTGGCTAGGTGATTACGCTGGGCAAGAAAGCGAATACTATTCATATGCTCATACGCCGCGTTATAAGGCTCAGTTGATTCCCGCGCGGACTTAATTTCTTCATAGCTACCAGTCACCCAAATAGCCGCGAACTCTTTAATGCGTTGCAAATGCTCTTGCATGTCAGCCGGCGGACTCATCAGCTCTGCATTACCCACATCCAACCGGGTCAGCAAGACACTATCTAGCCAAGGCAGCCCAGTGGTTTCAAAAACCAACCGTATTTCAGCGCAGTACTCTTGTTCATCTTCAGTAAAACATTTTTTTTGTTCTGCAACGCTCAGCAACTTAGGGTTAATTAGGGGCAGCTGCTGGGCTGGTTGCGAAGCTGGGTTTGCCGCCAAGACGCCGGTAACCAGACTGCTCAATAAAGCCCCAGCCGTTAATAAAACTTTTAATCGTCCCATGCGAACACTCTCATAAAAACTGACTGAATGAAATTTCCTTAAGCCTATCATCGCCTGCCAGCTATATGGCCAACTGATGTTCCACAGCCATCGGTAAAACACCGCAAAACACTGCCCGTGGCACATAAAAAGGCCGCACCTTTACGACGGGCAGCCCTCATTTACGGTGAAACAGCTTAATTACACATGCTTAGGACGCGCCAGCCCCAGATGCTCACGCAAGGTGCTGCCATGGTACTCGGTGCGGAATAAGCCACGGCGTTGCAATTCTGGCACCACCTGCTCAATAAAATCCTCAATACCTGCTGGCAACGACGGTGGCATCAGGTTAAAACCGTCCGCACCTTGGTTACGGAACCAGTGCTCCATTTGATCAGCAATGTGCTCAGGGGTGCCCAACATAGTGCAATGGCCACCGCCAGCCGCCAAACGGCCCAACAGCTGACGTACCGTTGGCTGCTCAGTTTGAATAATACGTAAGATGGTACTGTAACGTCCTTGCGGCCCTTTAAATTCTTTCAGTGGCGGCAAAGCAGGTACTGGCGCATCCAACTCCCAATCCAGGCAATCTTGCTCAGTAAAAACGCTTAACTGGCGCAAAGAGGCTTCCACTGGCAGTAACTCATCCAGCTCACGCTGCTTGGCCTTAGCTTCTGCTTCAGTCGCTGCCACATAAGTCACCAGCCCCGGCATAATCGGCACAGGTGCGCTGCGCCCAGCCGTTTTAACCCGCTGCTTAATATCCGCGTAATAACCCTGCGCTGCCGGTAAATCATAGGCCACCGCGTAAATCGCTTCTGCACATTGAGCCGCTAACGTGCGACCTTGCTCAGAGGAGCCTGCTTGAAACAACACCGGATGACCTTGCACTGGACGGGGGATATTCAGCGGACCATCGACCAAAAAGAACTCACCCTCATGCTTAATCGGCTGCACTTTTTCTGGATTGGCATAATGGCCCTGGCGATCAAACTCTAAGGCATCATCCTGCCAAGAATCCCATAGCCCCAGTACAGTCTGGACAAACTCTTCGGCGCGGCGGTAACGTTCAGAGTGAGCTGGCATCGCCTGATAGCCATGGTTGCGCGCTTCTTCATCGAACATCGAGGTGACCACATTCCAGCCGATGCGGCCCTTGCTGATATGATCCAAAGAAGCCACTAAACGCGCCGCATGAAATGGCGTGTAAAAAGTGCTGGAGACTGTACTGATAAAACCAATTTTTTCTGTGGCACGACTCATAGCAGCAATGGCGGTAAGCGGCTCCATAAACCACGGACTGCCATCGGAAACATTACCCACCGAAGCACCATCAGCAAAGAACACCGCATCCAATTTGCCACGCTCAGCAATTTGCGCCAAGCGTTCGTAATAAGCGATATCCCCCAGTTGCTCCACCATGGAGTTGGGGTGACGCCAAGCGGCTTTATGATGGCCGCAACCCATAATAAATAGATTAATGTGCATCATGCGCTGAGTTTCTTTTGCAGTCGTCATCAGTTTTTCACCAAGCCGCCATCAACAATTAAATTTTGCCCCGTTACCGAACGGGCCCAAGGCGAAGCAAAAAACAAGATCGCATCAGCAAACTCCGCCGGCGTGGTCACCCGACGCAAAGGCGTATTAGCAGCAATGTAATCAAATACCGCTTCTGGGGTGGCAGCGGATGCATCTGTGGTGCGCAATAAGCCGCCAGAGACCATATTCACCGTTATATTCTCTGGGCCCAAATCCTGTGACAGGGTGCGGGTCAGTGACAGCAAGGCGGCTTTACCGGCAGTGTAATCGTGATAAGGCACCACCGGATTTTGAAACAAGTTGGTACCAATATTTACAATGCGGCCAAAGCTCGCTTCACGCATACCGGCTAGCGCCGCTTGGGTGGTATTCAGCGCACCACCCACCACACCGTCGAACTGCTGATTTAACTGCGCTAGAGTTAAATCCTCGACACCGGGGCGGGCATCGCCATTAAAAGAAAAGCTGGGTAAAGCGTTATTAATCACCGTAGTGACGGGCCTGCCAAAATGCTCACGGGCTTGGGCAAACATCGCCTGTACCGCGGCCTTATCAGTGACATCTGCTTGAATGGCTAACAGCTGCTCTGGTGCTTCACTGGCCAGCTTGTGCGCAGCCTCAGCACTGTGGCAATAGTTGATGACTACAAGTGCGCCTTCACGTAGAAAAGCGCGCACTAAGTGCTCACCCAAACCTCGGGCAGCACCCGTTATCAATACCAACTGTTGATCAAGACGAATAGCGTTTTGCATTAGACACCTCAAAAAAGAGGCGAAGATATGGATAGACAGACGGGAACTCAAACAACGACTGACATCCCTTCGCCAGTATGAACTGGATCAGGTTCAACGGGTATTCTCTCAGCCCTGCAAACAGGACACCCCGTGCCGAGATAAAACCATAACATATAAAGTGCGCTTTGTAGGCATGCGCTCAAGCCGCAGCAGCATCCCGATTTGGCATTGACAACTCGGCGCAGGCTTCATAATCTGTGCGCAATCCAAGGGGAGCCAAGTAACGGCTGAGACTCTGTATTTCTACAGTAACCCTTTGCACCTGATCCGGGTAATGCCGGCGAAGGGATGGAGAACGCAGGCATATCTTTGCCTGTGCACGCCTTTGTTTCTTTGCTGTCACGCCCTTTATGCGCCTTGTGCGTGTGTACTTTAGTGCCTGACAGGCAAGGAAAAACCAATGCTTAGTGCTTCTACCGCTATTATGTGGCTGTTGTTATTTGCCATACTCTTTGCCGTCCCCGGCCTGATCTACGCCCGCCGCAGCCAAGATAAACTGGATGACTTCCTGGTTGCCCGTAACAGCCAAAGCAGCACTGCGACTCTGCTCACGCTATTGGCCACTACGCTGGGTACTTGGATTTTATTTGGCCCTGCACAGGCGGCCACTTGGGGCGGAATTGGCGCCATTACCGGCTACGCTTTAGGTTCGATGGTGCCCAGTTTAATCATGACGCAAATCGGTCCACGCATTCGCACCCTAATGCCTGAAGGCCACACTCTGACTGAGTTTGTGCTCGGTCGTTACGGGCGTGTTATGTATGCCTTTGTGCTGGTCATCATGGTGTTCTTTATGTTTATTAGCCTCACCGCTGGGCTAACGGCAATTGCGGAAATGGTCGCGCTACTGGCACCGGTACCCCTGTGGCAAACCGCAAGTATTGTAATGGTCGCCACGCTGATTTACACCCTGTATGGCGGCTTACGCGTGACGATTTTCACTGACCGTTTGCAGATGCTGGTGATTCTTCCGTTTCTCATGGTGCTGATGTTTTTTGGCTGGAAAGCTACTGGTGGTATCACAACCATGGCGCATAGCCTACAAGAAAAAGCCCCGCACCTACTCAATCCTTTTGATCTGAATGGCTTAAAATCCGGTCTGACATTTTTCCTCGCAGTAGTGCTTACCGGCCTGTTTTACCAAGGCACTTGGCAGCGTATTTTTGCCGCACGCAGCAGTCGAGTGATTCGTAATGGCTTTATTCTCAGCGGCCTGCTGATTTTCCCGATTATCTTTATTATGGGTTTATTTGGTTTAGCCTTTGTCGGCCTCGATTTACCCGGCGATGGCTCTGTTGCGCTGTTTAGTGTGCTGCTGCGTGACGCCCCGCTGTGGTTTGCCATCGGCCTGCTGCCCTTTGGTCTGGCGCTGATTATGAGTAGCGCCGACTCCACCATCAGCGCCCTAACCAGTATCTTTGTGGTGGATATGGGTCGCTTATTACCCAAGTTCAAAAGCCACGGTTTACTGAAGCTATCACGTTGGTTAATTATCGTACTCTCGGTACCGGTACTGATTGTGGCGGCACAGGGTTACAGCATTCTGTATCTGTTTTTGCTAGCAGACTTACTCTGTTGCGCGGCAGCCTTCCCTGTATTTTTTGGCTTTTACAGTGCGCGCTACCAAAGCTATAACGCCGTACTCAGCACTCTGGGTGGACTCGTTGCTGGCTTATTCATATTCCCCAGCCCAGGCGCACCCACCACCACCTACCTGCTGGAGTCATTTCTATTGGCCACACTCGTCCCGGTAGCCATCTCCATGATGCTGCTATTAGTGCCCACTAAAGTACGCTTTGATTTTTCAATTTTGGCCCAGCGGGTGCGCAACTTGGAAGGATAAACCAGCGGTTAAGTGCACCTTGATGCTGCTGACCCGATTGCTGTAGATGTGCCATCTGGTCAGCGCCTATGCAAGGTCGACACACTATTTAAACCATGCCTAAGCTTGGCTTTTTTTTGCCAGCGCATCGCGCCAAGTCAGGTAAATACGCAGATCAAACTCATACTGATGGTAGTTGGGCAGCATATGCTGGCACAGCTGATAAAAAGCTTTGTTGTGGTCTTTCTCGCGCAAATGCGCCAGCTCATGCACCACAATCATCTGCAAAAACTCCGGCGGCGTATCGCGAAATAAGGAGGCAATACGGATTTCTTTTTTTGCCGTAAGCTTATTACCCTGCACCCGCGAAATAGCGGTATGTAATCCCAGCGCATGACGCAACACATCCAGCTTGCTGTCGTACAATACCTTATCGATATTGGGCGCATTGCGCAGATACTGCTGCTTAAGATCATTGGTAAACTGATACAACGCTTTATCACTTTGTACGCTATGCCGTTCGGGATAACGCTGCTGCAAATAAGCGCCCAACGTGTCTTGCGCCAACATGCTGCGCACTTGCGCTTGCAACTCGGGCGCATAAGCGGCTAAGTATTTAAGCTCAGACATCGTTACTTTATTCCTCTCAACACAATTGATTAAAAACGCTAGACTGAGCCAAGCAATAAGTGATTTTGTATCTGTTCAGAACACTGCTATAAATCCGTTCAACATGCTTATTGACTCTCAGTGCATTGCGTCCTGCCGTGCTCTGCTTGTCTGGCTAATATGATTCAGTGTTCCCGTTGCCCTAATACACTCGACTATGGTTCGCCTATGAAAGCCCCACGCATCACCTTAGATCAATGGAAAATCTTGCAAGCTGTCATTGATCATGGCGGCTATGCACAAGCGGCACAAGCGCTGCACTGCTCGCAATCATCAATCAGTTACAACATTGCCCGCATGCAAGAACAACTGGCCATGCCATTGTTGCGCATTGAGGGACGTAAAGCTGTATTAACTGAAACGGGCGAAATTCTGCTGAGGCGCTCACGGCAATTAACCGCCGATGCGGCGCAGCTGGAAGCCTTGGCCCAGCAAATCGAAGAAGGCTGGGAAGCAGAAGTGCGTTTAGTGGTGGATGTGGCCTACCCCAGTCAAAAAATCGTGCAAGCCCTACAGGCCTTTAAACCTCTAAGTCGCGGTTGCCGAGTGCTATTACGGGAAGAAGTGTTATCAGGCACAGCAGAAGTGCTGCATGAAGGTGCCGCTGATATTGCCATCAGCGTATTAAATATTACCGGTTACCTACCCATTGAGTTGGGTTCGATTGCCTTTATCGCCGTTGCCCATCACCAACACCCATTGCATCAATTAGGCCACAAGCTCAGTGCCAATGATCTCTCTGCACAGATGCAGGTGGTGATACGTGATTCAGGCAAGCGTCAGCCGCGGGATATTGGCTGGCTAGGTGCGGAACAGCGTTGGACGGTGGCCAGTTTAGCCACATCGGCTGAATTTATTCGCGCTGGCTTAGGCTTTGCTTGGTTACCGGAACATATTGTTGCGGCTGATTTAGCCAGCGGGTTGCTGAGGAAACTGCCCCTGCAAAGCAGCGAAGTTCGTCATCAGCCCTTTTATCTGTATAGCCAGAAAGATAAACCGCTTGGCAAAGCGGCGCAAATCTTAGTCGATTGTATTCGCGCCAATGCGCTACCTGTACCAGATAGCGCTACTGACGCTTAGGCTATTACTGACGCACACCTTCCACGGATAAAATCAACTCAACACTTTCCGAGGCTGGGCCTAAGTTGGCTTTGATACCAAAGTCAGCTAACTGCAGCGTGGTGGTACCTTCAAAACCGGCACGGTAGCCGCCCCAAGGATCATCGCCTTCACCAATAAAGTTAGCAGCAATCACTATTTCTTTAGTCACACCATTGAGGGTTAAGTCACCGACAATATCAGCGCTACCTTCACCAGTGCTAACAACCTTGCTTGAGGCAAATGTTGCTTTCGGATGCTTGCTGGTATTTAAAAAGTCAGCGCTGCGTAAGTGCTTGTCACGCTCAGCATGATTACTATCGAGGCTAGCAGTCCGCAAGTTAACATTAACTGTGCTGGCTTCTGGCTGTTCTGCGTCATAACTAAAGGTGCCATCAAAATCTTTAAAGGTGCCGTATAACCAGCTGTAGCCTAAGTGGCTGATTTTAAAGTTTACAAAGGCGTGCTGGCCTTCTTGGTCAATCACGTAATCGGCTGCCGATACTGCACCAGTGGTTAATACCGAACCCAATAGCAATGCTGCAAAAGTTTTCTTAAACATATTTTTACCTCTAAATTAATTGAAAGAATCTAAGTCGTACGAAATTATTTTGGCCCACAACCCAACATGCGCTTGAGTGTGGCATCACGATCAATAAAGTGGTGCTTCAACGCGGCTAAACCATGCAAGCCAGCAAAAATCACTAATGCCCAAGCCATATAAAAATGCACTGCCCCAGCTAAATCTGCCTGATTGGGTAAGCCAGTAATCAGCGCTGGGATCTCAAACAGATCAAACACACTGATACCGCGTCCGTCGGCGGTGGAAATCAGATAGCCTGAAATCATCACCACAAAAAGACCTAGGTACAGCGCGCCATGGCCTAAACGACTGAGTAACTGCACTGCAGCGGAATGGCTACTGAGTGCCGCTGGCTGAGGGGTTAGGAAACGCCATAACAGCCGTAACAACATCAGCGCAAAAAGCACAACCCCAACACTTTTATGCAGCGCCGGTGCGGTGCGATACCACTCGCTGTAATAACTCAGGCCGGTCATCCACAGACCCAAAGCAAACAAAGAAAATACTGCCAAGGCTACCAGCCAATGTGTCACCACACTGACTAAACCATAGCGATTTGAAGAATTAAGCAACTGCATATGAACTCTCTTATGTTGTTGATGGTGACTATTATAGCGACATTAATATTGATAAAAAGCGCTAATTATCGCTGAAAACAATCGAATTTTTAGATAGATTACGACCCATAAGGCAAAACTGGCCTCTATCTATCGACCCTTGAGACTGTTGTACTCATCCACTGAATGCCAATTTTGACACACCAAGTCTAGAACCCAGTCTTTATGCCGAACTTACCTGCAGCCTCATAGTCTAATTATTACAGTTGCTGTTAATTGATAAAGACCCACGTAATATTGATTGGGGCTATAGAAAAAGGAGCTGCTCTCTTAACCAACGGGTTGTTTGACCTTAATTAGGCAAGCCGCTTATACTTCTTCGCCATCATTTTACCCCGAACGGTTAGCGCCTTTGAGCAAAGGCAAAACAAGGCATGTTTCATTGTTAGCGGCCTTGAGGCGGGAAATTTAAACCACTAGACTTTACATCAGGTCATCCGAGCACAGGAGGTAATCATGGTCACTGCTTTGCTAGTTGTCATTTTAGTTATCGTTATCATCAAAATTATTTAATCTGTATAAAAAGCATGCATGGCTGATCAACCCTGCATGCTTTTTTTTGAACGCAATCCGTGCCCTTGGTTCATTTGCTGTAGTTCAGTGGCATCAGGTGTTCTCCATTTTTATCCAAGACGCGAAACTTGATTCTGTTACGCTAAAACCTTATTGGCGCTAGAACCCTACTCTATGCAACTGCACGTCAAAAACCTGAGCAAACTCTATGGTCAGAATAGAGGCCTTAGCGCCACCAGTTTCGCTGTGGAACATGGCGAGCTGATCGCCATTGTTGGCCACAATGGTGCCGGCAAATCGACCCTACTAAAGATGCTAGCCAACTGGATAGTTCCTGACGGCGGTGAGGCGGTCGTCGCTGGCGTTGATCTAAAAAACAGAGCGGCTGCGGTTAAAAAAATCGGTTTTATTCCAGAAGACCCCAACCTATTTGATTTTTTCTCCGTCCAATACAATCTGCAGTTATTCGCCAGACTCTCGCGCACGCCCATGTCGCGGGTCGAACAGATACTGGACGAACTCAACCTACAAGCCTTTCGCAAAAGCAAAGTACAAACCCTGTCTAAAGGTTTAAAACAAAGAGTTAGCATCGGCCGGGCCCTGATCGCCGACCCAGCAATATTGTTGCTGGACGAGCCCACCTCTGGTTTGGACTTTGAGACCACACGGGAAGTTTACCGCCTGCTCAATGCCATGCATGACGCCGGTAAAACCATTCTTTTTACCTCACACCGCCCTGAAGAAATTAAGAACCTGGCCACGCGCATTATGGTCCTGCACCAAGGCAAGATGATTTTCGATGGGTTACCGCAGGATTATTTCCAGTCCGAGATTCATGCAGAGCTGTACAGCTTATGAAAAACACTCTAATCCTAGCGCTGAATGATCTGGCCATTGCCGTAAAAAACAAAACCCTGCTGTTGGTGCTGTTTATTCCTGTATTTGTTTTTGTCGCTCTTAACCTAGTCGATCAAACGGACGCAGGGGTCAGCCGTATAAAGATTGGTCTGTTGCAGGATAACGCTTACCCGGCAGATATTCTGAGCAGTATTCAAGCTGCTGAACAGTCGATTGCAGTGACATGGCTAGAGAATAAAGAGCAGGGTTTGCAGCTGCTGAAAGAACACCAGATCAGAGGTGTGATCACTCGCCCTGATCCAGAGTCTGACCGTCTAGCATTGCTGGTTTTGAAAAAAGAATCTGTGCATACCATTGCCATAGTGCAGGGTTTTTCCGCGTTACAGAAAGCAGTTGAAGACCATCCGCCCAGCTGGATTGCTGCGATCGATGCGGTACACACAGGTGATATGCAACGGGAATCCTTACCGACCTGGATCTTAATGGTCACGCTGCTGGTGGGCTTTATTATTATTCCGGCACAAATCGCTGAAGAAAAAGAAAAGAAACTCCTACTCGGCCTGCTGCAAACGCCGATACACGAAGCACAATGGCTGGCGGCTAAAGTGCTCCTAGGCATGGTTCTGATCGTCACTGCTACGCTGCTGCTGCAACTACTGAGCAATGCTTGGCCAGCAGACCTGCTCAGCTACTTCACATTTATTTTAGTCGGTGGCTTTTGTTTTAGCGCCTACGGTGTCTTTCTCGGTTTTCTTTGCCGCACTCAAGCCAGTGCACGCACATTGGGCGTGCTGGTGTATTTACCACATTTGCTGCCCTCAGCCTTGTCCGATGTTTCGCAGAAACTCACTGCCATCGCTCCTTTGCTGCCCTCCTACCAACTCTATCAACCGCTGCAGTCCATCCTTTTAGAAGGTGGCAGCATGGCCACTATGTCATTGAATGGGCTCTATTTATTGTTGCTCGGCGCAGTGATGTTCTTGTTTGCCTACCTATTAATGAAAAAACGCTGGCTGATGTAGTGTTAGCCGCCACAGCCAAACCTTAACCCAGGCTTTACTAGTGAAGCAGCAAGTCAGCAATCACTCTGAACTCTGTTTGCAGACTGACTCACTATTATTACTAGCGCAGCATTGCTCACCTAGAACGGGAGCTGCTGTTCGATAGCCCGCAACTCCTCCTGAGTCAGCTCACGACTCTGACCCAGCTCCAACCCACCTAACTGCAAAGGCCCAACGTTGGAGCGGTGCAGCGCCAATACCTGATTGCGAAAATAACCAAACATACGCTTCACTTGATGGTACTTGCCTTCAGTTAAAGTCAGCCGAGCCCGGTACGCAGAGAGTATCTCTAAATCAGCAGGCTGCGTGGTGCTGTCTTCATAAGCAAAGTAAATCCCTTGGCGAAAGCGCGCAATATACTCAGCAGTTAACGGCCGCGCCACAGTCACCTCATAGGTCTTAGTCAGCTCGCTCTCGGGCAAACTGATTTTACGCGACCAAGCACCATCGTTGGTTAGCAAAACCATGCCAGTGGTATTCAAATCCAAGCGCCCAACAATGTGCAGCTGGCTTTTTTGCCGATGCGCAATGACATCCAACACTGTGCTGTGCTGTTGATCCTTGGTGGCGCTGACCACTCCACCGGGCTTATTGAGCATCAGATAGACTGGCTGGTTATTTTGTAAGCACTGGCCATCCAGCAGCACAACAGAGAATTGAGTGACTTGCTGGCGAATCGACTGCGCCAGCTGGCCATCCACAACAATCCGCTGTTGGGCAATTAATAAACGCACATCACCCTTAGTAAACTCAGTATTTTGACTGATAAAGCGATCAAGCCGATGAGTTTTAGCGCGCATCACAACACTCTAACTCCACAAGAGCATAACGCTGCTCAATCGAATCAAGCTGCTGCACGGCGATTAACTGCCTGAGTAAAACGGACAAGGACACTGAGCGTGAATGGCTTCACCGCTGCTTGGATGCTGAAAGTACAAGTCACTGGCATGCAAGAGCAAACGCTCAGCCTTCTGCTCACTGTGCTCGCTGCTATACAGCTCACAACCCAGAATCGGATGGCCTATTTCCAGGCTATGAATACGCAGCTGATGGGTTCGGCCAGTCACCGGTTTAAAGCGCACCACGGTGCGCTCTGGCTGTTCTAAACGCTGCAAAACAGTGTATTCGCTGACCGCTTCTTTGCCGGTTGTGTGACAAATTTGTACCCGCGGAAAAAGGCTTTTATCTTTGCCAATGGGCGCACTGATCTGCCCTGCATCCTCTGCCAGCCAACCTTCTAACACCGCCACATAACGCTTGTGGATGGCACGCTGTTGAAACTGCAGATTCAGATCACGGATCGCTGCGGCATGTAAGCCAACTACCATAATCCCCGAGGTCCCAATATCTAAACGGTGTGGCATTTTCGCCTCGGGAAACGCCGGTGTTGCCCCCGCTTGGCCGTTGAGCAAACGGTAATACACCGAGTCCCAATTCAGCGGATTTCTGCCGGATACACTGAGCAAGCCACTGGGTTTGTTAATTAACAAGATATCGTCATCTTGATAGAGTATTTCCACCAATTCCTCACACAATGGCGCGACAAAATCAGTTAAAGCACCGTGCGACGGTAAAACAATAGTGGACATGCAAAGCTCTCTATTATGGATACAACATATAGCAGTCTAGTTTAACACGCGTCTCTACAGTTAAAGTCGAACAAGTCAGTGCTGTGGTCGTCGATCATGGATAACAGTCAGAGTTCGAACGCCATTAGGCTCTCGATAAAGGATAGATGACAGAATCCAGCAAAGGGATGCGCTACGAATATCAGACGGCAACTTAATCCACTAGCCCGCGCTCGCTCGTCACTGAGCTGAACTTATGCGCCTTTAATCAGTTCCGTCGGCCTGACTTTACTCTTATAAATTTACTGAAAGGCGCGCAATACTTGGGCTGCAGCCGATCATGACTTTTACTCATGTATGAATTGAAATAAGATCATTTTTGTTCATGTCCGCATCCGCGTATAAATGTATCCATTCCCAGCTCTACACCGCTAGAGCGATTATTAATAAACGATAAACACCACCAAGCGCTGCAGACGGCTGACTAGAATCGTCAGTGAGTCCAGTAACAGCACGCTTGCCTTCAGGTTTATCGCACAAATTGGATACAGAGCATCATGAGCAACGACTTTGAATTTGCTATTAATAGCATTAGTTTCGATGAGAATTATCATCCCTCAGACAACACCCGAGCGACGACCAACTTTGCTAACTTGGCCCGAGGCGAGAGCCGCCAGCAGAACCTGCGCAATACCTTAGCGATGATTAACAACCGTTTTAATGCCCTAGCGCACTGGGATAACCCCAAAGGCGATCGTTATTCTGTGGAGCTAGAAATCATTTCTGTCGACATGAAGATTGATCATCTCGGCAACGAAAGTAGCTTTCCTGCAATTGAAGTTTTGCAAACCACTATTGTTGATCACCAGACCAACAAACGCATCGACGGCATGGTTGGCAATAACTTTTCCTCGTATGTGCGCGATTATGATTTTAGCGTATTGCTCCGCGAGCATAATAAAGACCAAGCTGAATTTAGTGTGCCAGATGATTTTGGCGAACTGCATGGCAACATTTTTAAAAGCTTTGTCAATTCAAAGACCTACCAAGAAAACTTTACTAAATTACCGGTGACCTGCCTCAGCGTTTCAGATAACAAGATTTATCACAGAACTGGCAATGAGCATCCAATCCTCGGTCTGGAATACCAGCCCAATGAGTCCTCTTTAACGGAGCAGTATTTCAAAAAAATGGGCTTACAAGTGCGCTACTTTATGCCGCCCAATAGCGTTGCACCTCTGGCATTCTACTTTTTTGGTGACTTGCTCAATGACTACACTGCGCTGGAACTGATCAGCACCATTAGCACCATGGAGTCTTTCCAGAGAATTTACCGCCCAGAGATTTATAATGCTAACGCCGCCGCTGGCCACTGCTACCAACCCAGCTTGAGCAATCAAGATCACTCATTAACGCAGATCGTCTATGATCGGGAAGAACGTAACGCGCTAGCGATTGAGCAAGGGAAATTTACCCAAGAGCACTTTATCAAACCCTACCAAGCCCTACTTGAGCAATGGTCGGCTCAATACGCTGCCTGAATGTGCGCTTTATCACTTACAAGAATTTAATACAGGATTCACTATGAGCATCTTATTACCCACATCCACAGCAGGCAGCCTGCCGAAACCCTCTTGGCTAGCCGAGCCGGAGACCATTTGGTCCGCGTGGCGTCTAGAAGGCGATGCACTCATTGAAGGTAAGCAGGATGCATTGCGGGTGTGGTTGCACGAGCAGCAACAGGCAGGGATTGATATTGTCAGTGATGGTGAGCAAACCCGTCAGCATTTTGTCACCACCTTTATTGAGCACCTGGATGGGGTTGATTTTACCCAGCGTGAAACGGTTAAAATCCGTGACCGTTACGATGCCAGCGTCCCAACTGTAGTGGGCGCGGTAAGTCGACCTAAGTCAGTGTTTGTTGAAGATGCCAAGTTTTTGCGTCAACACACCCAGCAGCCGATTAAATGGGCCCTGCCCGGTCCGATGACCATGGTTGATACGCTGTATGACGCGCATTACAAAAGCCGCGAACAATTGGCCTGGGAGTTTGCCGTCATCCTCAATCAAGAAGCCCGCGAGCTCGAAGCCGCTGGTGTGGATATTATCCAATTTGATGAGCCGTCATTTAACGTGTTTTTTGATGAGGTGAATGACTGGGGCATTGCCGCGCTAGAAAGAGCCGTCGAAGGTCTGAACTGTGAAACCGCCGTGCATATTTGCTATGGCTACGGCATTAAAGCCAATACCGACTGGAAGAAGACCTTGGGCAGCGAGTGGCGTCAGTACGAGGAAGTTTTTCCTAAGCTACAAAAATCCAGCTTGGACATTATCTCGCTCGAATGCCAAAACTCCCATGTGCCCATCGATTTGATTGAGCTGATCCGCGGTAAAAAAGTCATGCTCGGCGCCATTGATGTGGCCACCAAGACCATTGAAACGCCAGAAGAAGTCGCCGCTACGCTACGCAAAGCACTGCAATTTGTCGATGCCGACAAACTCTACCCGTCCACCAACTGCGGCATGGCGCCATTATCCCGTACTGTGGCTCGCGGCAAGCTCAATGCCTTAAGCGCCGGCGCAGAAATCATCCGTCGTGAACTGAAGGCTTAAAAGTTTTTTGCTATAAACCGCTATCGAGGTAGCGGTTTCTCGACAGCATATTCAAATCCTTTGCCAATATAGTCTCTGCTTTTCTCTGCGCTACCCTACATAGCATTACATAATAAGTATTCAGTATTGCCGGCGAAAAAGCTTAGATCTGCGACTGCAGGTAGTTTTCCAAGCCGAGCATTTCGATCAAGCGTAATTGCTTTTCTAACCAGTAGGCGTGGTCTTCTTCGGTGTCGCGCAGTTGCGAGAGCAACATATCGCGGGAGACATAATCACCGTGTTTCTCACACAGGGCCATGGCGTCAACATCTCAGTGACAGTTGTGCCGGGCTCAATCTCATCGGGACGCATATCTGGCGTGCCTTCAAGAAACAGGATGCGACGCAAAATATCATCAGCGTGCTGGGTTTCTTCTTCCATCTCGTGATTGATGCGGGTGTACAGATGAGTTAAACCAAAGTCCTCGTAATAACGCGAATGGAGAAAATACTGATCACGCGCTGCGAGTTCACCGCGTAACAGCTTTATTAAGCACTCAACAACCTCTGGAGGACCTTGCATAGCAACCTCAACTGATAACTAATGCAACCATCATAAAACAGCGCTGTATAAAATGTAGAACTTTGTCTGCTGGTGCAAACAAGCCACGCCAATAAAAAAACCCGCCTGCTCTTTGACCAAGCAGGCGGGTTTCGTTGATCGCGATGAACTTACTTGATTTTTTTATACAGCTC
>CAJDVK010000042.1_pt1 | contig 22989 bp, 20 predicted proteins | sample 7391401 | NCBI WGS metagenome assembly CAJDVK01 (sample SAMEA7055696, study PRJEB34461) | soil metagenome | biome: terrestrial ecosystem; feature: Peninsula; material: soil | place: Antarctica | collected 2016
AGCAGCCAACTGCGCCACAGTGGCTGAGTTAAAAAACTCAGGTAAATCACCGGCAGATAAACTCTGGGCTACTGTGCGGTATAGGGGTAAAAAAATCATTCGGCTCTCGCTGCTGCTAAGTGTGCATCGGGGTATGTACAGCTTAGTCCAGTATTCTTAATAGTGAATTATACTGTTTAAACACTGCTTTTACTTTCGGTTCAGCTGTCCTTGCAAAGAGGGATCAGAGCCGTACTGGCCTGCAGAATGCCCATTCAAGGTCGTAAACAGTATTTATATTTATAAATATATGACAAAACTTAAATATCGGTCTTAAATGCAGTCTTTGAGTCAGACTAAATCAAAAACAGCCTCGGAGTACCTGCTATGCATGTATTAAAACTAGCAGCCTACGCTTGCACTATAGCATTCATCAGCGGTTGCTCTGCTGTGGGTGTTCCATACAGTTCTAGTCCGCTACACAAACTAGCTTACGCTGAGAGTTTACTGGAGCAAAATCGCCCTACAGCTGCTGAACGTTTAATTGTTGAAGCTCTGGCTAGTTGTGAAAAAAGTGTTGACCCCAGTTGTTTTGCTGCCGCCTATAGAGGGTATGGAAGGTTTTTTGCCGATCCTTCACTCTCAGGTCGTTGGCGCTCACATTATGCTGATTATGGTTTTATAGATACAACTGCCAACCTAGACAATCGTTACGAAAAAGCCATTGAATACTTAGACAAATCACGTGATCTTTACAGCCTGCAATCACGCCATGATGCGTTAAGCAATATTTATTTACAGATGGGTTTTATCTATGCAGGGACAGATAATCGTGACAGCGCCTGTGCCGCATTTGATGCCAGCTTACAGGCGCAAATAGACAACCGTCATAAAAAACCAAACGTCGAGGTTAATTTACCTAAACGCTACGGATCATTTGAGGACTACATTGCTGAGCAAAAAGCTAAAGCTCAGTGTACTGCCCCAAGCTTATAACGCTGTTTAGCCAACCCGCTCAATAATCAGCGCAATACCTTGACCGCCACCGATGCATAAAGTGATCAGAGCGTAACGCCCATTGCTGCGCTCCAGCTCATACAAGGCTTTACCGGATGGCCCATACCTACCGCACCACCATTGGGGTTGACCCGTTCACTGGGGAAGCCAAGCTCCTGCGCCACTGCCATTGCTTGCGCAGCAAACGCCTCATTGGACTCAATTACATCGATATCATTGATACTTAATTCGGCTTGCTGCAGGGCTTTAGTCACCGCACCCACAGGGCCCATACCCATAAATTCAGGATCAACGCCACAAAATGCATTGGCCACTAAGCGCGCACGTACTTTAAGGCCTTGCTCTGCAGCTGTTTTAGCATCAGCTAAGAGTAAAGATGCAGCACCATCGTTAATACCCGAGGCATTCCCAGCAGTAACCAAACCGTCCTTCTTAAAGGCCGGTCTAAGCTTTGCCAGATCCTCAAGAGTCACGTTGCCACGCACATGCTCATCAGTGGCAAAGGACACTTCTTCGCGGCCTTTTTTAACCATTATCGGCACAATTTGTTCAGCAAAGCGGCCGCTGTCAACTGCAGCAGCCGCCTTTTGATGGCTGGCCAAGGCAAACTCATCCAATTGCTCACGGGTAAAGCCATATTTAGCAGCGATATTTTCTGCAGTAACGCCCATATGACCCGTGTCAAAAGGGTCATGCAAAATACCCAGAGTCAAATCCTGTGCAGTCGAATTCCCCATACGCAGGCCAGAACGTACTTTAGGTAAAATATAAGCACCTTGGCTCATTGATTCAGCACCACCCACCAAAGCCAACTGACTGTCGCCAGCTTCAATCATTTGCGCACCAGAAATAATCGCCTGCAGCCCTGAGCCACACAAGCGATTCACATTTAAAGCCGCTGAACTCACATCCAAACCTGAGTTAATTGCGATATGACGCGCTAGATAAGCATCTTGTGCCGCCGTGGTAATAATGTGGCCATACACCGCATGATCGATCAGTTTGGCATCTACACCACTGCGTTTAATCACTTCTTGAGCAGTAGCTGTACCCATTTCTGCTGGGCTTAAAGTCGATAAACTCCCACCAAAACCACCAATAGCCGTGCGTACACCGTCAACAATTACCACTGAGTTAAATTTCATTTCTTATCCTTATTGTTTATTTACCAAGCATGGAGCGGGCAATAACTTCTTTCATAATTTCTGAGGTGCCAGCATAAATAGTTTGTACACGTGCATCAACATAAAAGCGTGAAATGGGGTATTCCATGGTGTAGCCATAACCACCAAACAATTGCAGACACTCATCAATAGTTTTGCACTGCATCTCCGTCAGCTGCAATTTAAGCACCGCAGCATCAGTACTACTCATCTTCTGCTGGCGATATAAAGCTACGCAGTGATTAAAGTAAGCGCGAGCCATATCAATCTGTGCACGCACCTCTGCCAACTTAAAGCGCGTATTTTGAAAGCTAGCAATCGTTTGGCCAAATGCTGTGCGCTGTTTGACATAGTCGAGGGTCAACGCCAGTGCGCCTTCCATTGCACCGAGCGCTTGCGCACCAACGCCGAGTCGTTCGCGGGGCAGTTCTTGCATCAAGTAAGCAAAGCCTGCGCCTGCCTCACCCAACAATGCATCCGCAGGGAGTAACATATCTTGGAAAAACAACTCAGCTGTATCACTGGCATGCTGACCGATTTTCTGAATAGGCTGTCCCCGTGAAAAACCTGGCAAAGCACTGTCCACTAAAAATAACGACACTCCTTTAGCGCCAGCCGCAGGGTCAGTTTTAGCGCAGACAACCACCATATCGGCGATCATACCGTTGGTAATAAAGATCTTGGAGCCATTTAGCTGCCAGCCATCCGCCACTGGCACGGCGCGGGTTTTTATATTGGCTAAATCACTGCCCGCACCTGGCTCGGTCATGGCTATGGCGCTCATCACCTCGCCTGTGGCCATGCGCGGCAACCATTGTTGCTTTTGCGCTGCGCTGGCCAGATGCTCGACATAAGGAATCACAATATTGGCATGGATGTTATAAGCGCTGGCCAAGCCACCAAAACCACGGCGGGAAATTTCCTCTAGCACCAGCTGAGTAATGCCAAAATCTGCACCTGTGCCGCCATACTCTTCGGCCAAATCAATAGCCAGCATGCCCGCCTCACCTAATTTCAGCCAGAAATCACGGGGGATTTGCCCAGCAACTTCCCAGTCGTCGTAATATGGATCAGCTTCTTGGGCTAAAAAACGGCAAATCATTTCGTAAAACAGCTCTGTAGTGTCATCATACTCAACCATTCTGAAGCTCCTCGCGCAATAGACGCTTAAGTATTTTTCCTGCAGTACTTTTAGGCAGTGCTTAACTGTATTTGAACACAACCAAGCAAGCCGCTGCTGTGCTAAAAATAGATTCTACTGATTCAGTTATTGCGCTCTAGGCTGACCAACAGCCTGAACCTCAACACAAGTTGATCATAGTAGGCAGTTCTAAAAAGTGAGCACACCCAGCAGGCCTTAACCATCTAACTGATGTGCTCCACCTATTGTATTGTGCCTATTTCTTAGCCATCATCTCGAGCATGCGATTGACCGCATCAAGGTGCTCAGGCTCGTTATGGCACATGCCCTGAAAACATGCACAAAGATCCAAGAAATCTTTAAGCTCCATACGTTGCGCCATTTTCATCAAACGCTTAGTCAAACGGGTTGCTTTAGGCGGCTGACTGGCAATCCGCTGAGCCAGTTTTAACGCAGTAGGCATTAACTCATCATGCTGAGTCACCTGCATCACAATACCCATATCTTTGGCTTCTGCCGCCTCAACAATACGCCCGGTCAAAGTGAGCTCAAATGCTTGCTGATAACCGATCAAGCGTTGCATAAACCATGCACCGCCATCACCCGGAATAATCCCTAAGTTAAGAAAGGTTTCACCAAACTTGGCTTTCTCTGAAGCAATACGCATATCAGCCATATTGGCCAAATCAAAGCCTGCACCAATGGCAGGACCATTGACTGCGGCGATAATTGGCACTTCGACCGCTTGCATGGCTAACGGAATACGCTGGATACCTTTGCGATAACGCTCAGCACACTCGGCCACATCACCGGCAAAATCGCCACCGCGCTCGGCCATATCCCGGACATTGCCGCCGGCACTAAACGCAGAGCCGGCACCGGTAATAACCAATACTGATACCTCATCACAATGGTTAACCCACTCTGCGGTGGTAACAATATCTTCAATTAAGTTCGATCCTGTTAAGGCATTACGTAAGTCATGGCGGTTAAGGGTAAGGGTAGCAACGCGATTCTCTAGTGTGAGTAAAGCGTCGGTTAACTGTGGCAAAGCACTCATCATTACATCTCCTATTTAATAATCATTCGAGCAGCGACGGCGGTATATCTAGCGCTGTAAGCAATCTTTGGCTTAAGGTTCTACTCGGTAACTTCTGGGTCGGGCCGCAACAATGCTAGAGCCCTCTTGCCTTTACTGTTTATAAGTCACTGTATCTTTTGTCCACCATCAAACACTATAGGTTGTGGCTTTCCCTATAAAGCCCATTAACCTAACAGCTGACGCCAGATACGAAAGTCAGTCAGTAGAGTTACAACCACCTCGGCGCTGATTTCCTTGCTTAATTATCAGCTTGACCGAGTTTAAAGGAAGATAGTGATGTTCAATCTAAAGCACATCATCTGTGTTTTTCTTATAGCAGTTTTGGGGGTAGGACACAGCATGGCCAGCGAAGAAGCCGAATACTCAGTGATACTCACCGATGAAAATTTTGAAGTGCGCGCCTATGCACCGCATATCCTTGCCGAAACGCTAGTTGAGGGCAAGTTTGGCAGCGCTGGCAATAAAGCGTTTGGCCGATTATTTAAATATATCACCGGCAACAATACCGCCCGTCAGAATATTGAAATGACGGCACCGGTTGCGCAAACGCCCAGCAGCGAAAAAATTCAGATGACCGCGCCGGTGGGCCAGCAACAGATCAACAGCAATTGGGCAGTGAGTTTTATGATGCCAGCCTCCTATACGCTGGAAACATTGCCTGAACCCAAAGACCCAACAATAGTCTTGCGTCAAGTACCTGCTCGCCATATGGCCGCTCTACGCTACTCAGGTTCTTGGCGTGAAAAAAGCTTCACACGGCATAAAGAAGATTTAGACGCTTGGATCAAAGCACAGGGGTTTAAGGTCACCGGTGAAGCTATTTGGGCGCGCTACGACCCACCCTTTAAACCATGGTTTTTAAGACGCAATGAAATACTGGTGCCAATAGCAGCGCCACACGACAGCAAATAAAAGTCGATGCCGGCTAAAGAACTGCCATTGTGGGTCGTTGCCACTCGCTTAACATCAATAAAATGTAAAAATAACGCGACCAAGCAGCGGTATTGAAGCTCAGTTAGCGCATAATGCTTGCATAGTCTTTATTTGTCGTATGAGGGGTGGAAAAAATGATCAATTACGTCACTTTAGGTGTGAGCGATTTAGCCGCAGCCAAAAAATTCTATTGTGAATTATTCGCCGAGCAAGGGGCCAAACTGTTAATGGATGGTGAGCGCATCAGTTTTATTGGTAAAAGTATGGCTGAGCCACCGATGCTAGCTGTCTGCACCCCTTATAATGGTGCCCCAGCATCGGCCGGTAATGGCAGCATGGTCGCTTTTGCTCAGAACAGTAAAGCTGAGGTCGATGCCATGTACAATAAAGCCCTTGCCCTCGGTGCAACCTGCGATGGCAAGCCTGGCGAACGTATCCCTAATGCATTTTATGGCGCTTATGTTAGAGACACTGATGGTAATAAACTGTGCTTCAACCACTTTATGAGATAAAACTGAAACCATGCAAGTAAACAGCGATTTCAACCAGCGTGTGGTGATACTTCCTGAGCACTATCACTTTATCGACTCACCCTTAGCGGGTGTGAGTCGTATGATGCTGGATCGCGCCGGTCAAGAAGTTGCTCGCGCCACCAGTATTGTGCGCTATGCCCCGGGCAGCGGTTATAGCGCTCATACGCACAATGGCGGTGAAGAAATTTTAGTTTTAGAAGGGGTTTTTTCCGATGAACACGGTGATTACCCTGCTGGCACTTATCTGCGTAACCCGCCAGGCAGTGCACACCAACCTTTCTCCAAAGACGGCTGCACGCTGCTGGTTAAACTCTGGCAATTTGCTACAGATGATAACCAGCAAATGGTATTAAACACTCAACAAGCCAACTGGTTACCCGGTTTAGTCGATGGCTTATCGGTGCTACCGCTACATGAGCACAACGGCGTCAATACCGCACTGGTACGCTGGGCCCCCAATACTCAATTCAATTCGCATACTCACCCTGGTGGTGAAGAAATCTTGGTGCTGGAAGGCTTGTTTTGTGATGAATACGGCGAGTACCCCGCTGGCAGTTGGTTAAGAAACCCGAAACACAGCAGTCACACACCCTTTACCCGCGAACAGGGTGCGCTGATCTATGTGAAAACAGGCCATATTGCTGCCGGTTTAATGGGTGATCGTTTTATTAGTTAGCACTGACAAATCTTGTGTAACTCAATCTGCGCCCTAGCCTTTAATATATTCAGCAGCACAGCCATAGTTCTCTACGGCTAAATAATGTTAACCCGTTAACACTTCGCATCATTGCTAAGAATTCCTACAGCTTTTCACAGAAAACGACTCTATAGTCGATATATTATAAAAATAAAGCAAGGATGTTTAGAGGTGTATAACCATGCTGAAATCGCGCTTGCGAGCAATAATTCGTGGAACAAAACGCGGTGCTTCTTACTCTGATATAGCATTGGGTAATGCAATTAAAGTATTTTCCAGTGATATTCTAGAATATATCAGTATCGAATTAATTGACGAGATGTCTGACTCAGCATTGCTGTCGAACTATCTGATGTGGGAAATGATTGCAGTTAAAGTCACTGAACCTGAGCAACGGTTAAAATACATTAGACAAAATTTAAAGGTCACCTTACTGCCCTTCATCGAACAGCCGAATAACGAAAGACCGCCCACTAACATTGTCAGTTTATTTAACAAGACAATAAACTAGAAGCACCCAATGCGCAGATCTCTGACTTAGCCTAGATTTACACATTTAGGCTAGTCGTGCAAAAAATCTGCTGGCTAATTTAGCAACAATCATTGCAAAAGCTAATAAACTGCAGTACTGACATACTCTGTGAAGATTACAATTCACCCACTTAAACTTATTTTAAACCTTCACGGCATTTAATAACGCTATACCACGCGCATCGTTATCGCCTACTATCTAAGCCATAAAACAAACTGGCGACAGGGCGGAACGACTGCCACTGTGACTGACACATACCGCTGTTTTTAACTTTTTAGGTGCATGCTTTGTACAAAGACTTAGAATTTGATCATGATGACGAACTGATCGATGAGCTTCGCGACTTAGATTACGACCTCGATGATTACTCATTCACTGACTCAGATTATAGAGACCTCAATTTTAAAGATCGTTAACGCCATGCTTGATCTGGGCGAAGTAACAGGTCAGGACGTGCTCTATGATCTGGGCTGTGGTGATGGACGTATTGTTGTGGCAGCCGCTTTAGAGCGCAGTACCCGTGGCGTTGGCATTGATGTGGACCCGATGCGCATCACTGAAGCCAACGAGTACGCCAGTCACACTGGCGTTGAATACCTAGTTAATTTTATCGAAGGCGATTTACTCGAAGCTGACTTTAGCGAAGCCACTGTTGTCACACTGTATTTGCTGGACCTAGTGAATGTGCAACTCAGACCGCGCCTGCTGGATGAGCTGCGCCCTGGAACACGTATTGTTTCCCATGCCTTTGATATGGGCGACTGGAAACCCGATCAGCGGGAAAGCTGTGGCAGCATCAATCTGTATAAATGGATCGTACCGGCGAAAGTAGCCGGCACTTGGGAATGGCAAGCAACCAGCGGTGAAACCTACCGCGTTGAACTCAAACAAAAGTACCAGCAAGTGACAGGCAAAGCTTGGATTGATGGCCAAGAAGCACAATTAAAAAACGCCCTTCTCAGAGGCGATCTACTGGAACTGGTGGTTAGAAAAAATGCCAACAGCCGTCCTGTAGGTTTTGTAATGCGTTGCCAAGCACGGCAATTGATTGCCGCTGAAGGCGATCTACAAGCAACACCAGCCATTAAAATATTCAACAAACCATAAAGCCCTACCCGATAGTTATTCACTCAAGCACAAGTGCCGCAGTAGGAAGGCAGCACTTGCTGCGTTCAGTATGATGGTTTAATCGAACTAAGCAGCGCATATACAGGCTGCGCCTCATTGCATACAACAATCACGTTACCCCAACATAAAGTAAACGTTAGCGCAAGCCTCATCTCATAAAGTATTGACCGACTGCCCTTATAAGTCCAAATCGATCTTTATCTGCTGTTAATTACACCTTTATGTAACTAAGATACTCAGCAAATAATATTAGCTGGTCACCATACCATGCTTAATTACACAATTTAGTACCTGTAAAAAGTGCTAACCCTAACCATGAATAACGGCAAGAATCTTGCCTGTTGGAGTGCGGCTTATGAAAAAGTGGCCATTAACAATCATTATCGCTGGGGTCGGTGGACTGGCACTGGCCTTTAGTTTAGCGCAAGTACTGCCTAACCTTCGCACCACTACCAGCGCTATTGAAGTCAATATTAACGATCCTGAACTCATCAAAAAAGGCGAATATATCGCCCGCACCGCTGACTGTGTTGCCTGTCATAGCACCCTTGAGGGTGAACCCTATGCCGGTGGCCTACCAATGCTGACGCCGCTTGGGGCAATCTACTCAACCAATATCACCCCTGATAAAGAAACCGGTATTGGTAACTATACTTTTGATGATTTTAATAACGCCACCAAACACGGTGTGCGTAAAGACAATAGTGCACTCTACCCAGCGATGCCCTACCCGTCCTACCAAATTATGCCGGATGAAGATGTCGCCGCAATGTACGCCTACTTTATGTCTGGGGTGAAACCCGTTCATCATCCCAACCTTAAAAGCGAACTACCGCCTGTGCTTAATTGGCGCTGGCCGCTCGCTTACTGGCAAGCCATCTTTGCCCCTGAGCGTGAATTTGTTGCTGAAACAGATGACCCAGTACTGACCCGAGGACAATACCTTATTGAAGGTCCGGGGCACTGTGGCTCCTGCCATACAGAGCGCGGTATTGGCTTCCAGGAAGTTGCCCTATCCAATGCTGACTCCGAAGAGTTTTTAAGCGGTGCAGTGATTGACGGCTGGCGAGCAAAAAGCCTCCGTGGCGAGCATGATGGCTTAGCAATTTGGAACACCGACGAGCTGGTGGATTTCTTCCAATCTGGCCGTACTGATATCACCGCAGCGTTTGGTGCCATGGCCGAAGTGGTTGAGCACAGCACCCAATATATGACTGAAGATGATCTCTACGCCATGTCGGCGTACCTGAAAACCTTAAGCCCAAAGCCCGGCGAGCCAGTCACTGTGCCGGTCAAAGAAGATCTGACCACGCAAAAGCTAATGGATGGGGTTTACGATTCTCGCGGTGCGATTTTATACGCTGAATATTGCCAAGTCTGCCACCGTGCGGACGGTAAAGGCGTCGCTCGTATTTTCCCTGCTTTGGATGGCAACAGTGCTGTGTACTCACGGGATGCTGACTCTGTGCTGCAAATCACCCTCAGTGGTGGCCGCATGCCAGATACGCCCCATGACCGCATGGCTTTCACCATGCCGGAGTTTATTAACCTCAGTGATGCTGATGTGGCGGAAGTGGTTAACTATATTCGCAACAGCTGGACCAACCAAGGCAGCACCGTGGATGTGGATGACGTGGTACAGATGCGTCACTTCCTTAGCAAAAAACCAAAAACTGGCACAGACTTCGCACCTGATCTAAGCGTTTCTGCAACACAAGGAGCAAACCGTGAATAAATCACTCTTTAATCTGCCCATCGTTGCTAGCACGACACCTCGTCGCTTGACGATGCTTGCTGCAGCCGTTTGCGCCCTTGCCATAAGTGGCTGCGACTCTCCCAAGCCCATTGATCGTCAAGCAACTGAATTCGATCTAGTGACCACCGATGATGCCAACGTCGATATTGGTACTTATGTGCTCCCACAAGATACATCGATCTTAAAGGAGCCCAATGCTGATCAGATTTTCTACGGTAAGCGTTTGTTAAATGAAACCAAACGCCTGCTGCCAGAGCATGTTGGTGCTCAAATGAACTGCAATAGCTGCCATATTTCCCAAGGTAAAATCCCCCTTGGCGACCCCTATATCAACAGCTTTAATACCTACCCACGAGTGATGCCACGTTCCGGTAAAGAAGTTGATTTGGTTGGTCGAATCAACGGCTGCTTCCAGCGCTCGATGAACGGTAAGCCACTGGATCGTGAGTCAGAAGAAATGCAAGCCATGGTTGCCTATATGAAATGGCTGTCGCAAAACGTGCCCAAAGAGCAGAAAGTTGATATCGAAAACGCCGGTTCCATTGACACCTCTCTGGTGGCTGACACTGTACGTGGTGAGAAGATCTACTACGCTCAGTGCGCCACCTGTCATGGCGATAACGGTGAAGGTCTGAAAGACAGCCGTGGCGATATTGTTTTCCCACCATTGTGGGGTGATGAGTCTTTCAATATAGGTGCTGGGATGGCGCGCACCTACAAGGCTGCAGCTTTTGTTAAGTACAATATGCCCATGGGGATTCAAACTAAAGGCCTCTGGGGCCACGGTAACGTGCTCAGCGACCAAGATGCGGTGGACGTATCTGAGTTCTTTGCCCACAAACCACGCCCGGACTTCCCGGGCAAAGTTAATGACTGGCCAACAGGTAACAAACCTAAAGACGCTCGCTATTAAAAGAGCGCCCAAGCGCTCTAGTTGAGTCAATATGCTGATCGCAAGGATGCGAGAAGCCAACCATCCCCTATACGAGCAGGGCCATACAGAGAGCCAGACCTAAGCTCACTTATACCCGTTGCGACAAGAGCAGATTTCTGCGCCAGCCATAAACAAAAAGCCTCAAGTGCATTCATCATGTCTTGAGGCTTTTTTATGTAAGCAATCTACAACCCTAGTGCTTTAAGAACGTGGCGTTAAAGTCTGTAACCAATCATCGGCATCAATAAAGCCTAGAATGCTATGCTCAGTGGCATTTTCCACGTTTAAAATAACTGCCGCACCGTATTCATAATCAACTTCCGCGTAAGCAAACTTTTCATTCACCTCGTCCAGGCAACTGCTGTGGGTCACCAGCACCAAATTGCGCCCTGGAACTTTCTTGGTTAACGCATCTTGCACAAAGTCATCGCTGCACTGGTATAAAAAATCTTCGTTAGCAGTCGGCTCGGCAAATAATAACGAGCTGGTTTGGCTGGTGCGGGTTAAAGGACTGCTGTACACATCTGTTGCAGTCAACCCTAGTCCGGCGAGCTGTGCGCGCATCTCCAAGCCTAGGGTACTGGACCGTTGGGTAATCCCAGTTGGCTCATCTGCCATGCAGGCTGCATCAACTCGGCTGCAACGTTCCAAATGCCGTACAAACACAATTAAATCACCTTCTTGCCACTCTTCCAGCATGTTACTGGTTAAGGCAAAGGGACTTTCTGACAAATCTGCAGGTGTTGGCCCAGCCCAAAATTGGCTGGCAGAATACGCTAAAGCAGCAGCAAGCAGGCCTGCAAATAACTTAGTTGGTGTGTTATTGATACGGTGTAACAAAGGTCTAACGTCAGGCATTACAGATGCTCTAAAAATCATAAGTGCAAGTCAGATAAGCAATCCGCTCATCAGTTCCATAGTTTAACATGTCAAGTGGCTTTTACCTGGGAGCACCCCCTCAACCCAGGAACTTTAGCACGCTCACAGTCTCTAAATTTGTATATAAATTGAAGCTTTAAGATATTTATCACACAGGAACCAGCATGTTGAATTTCGTTAAAAGTTCGTCGTTAGTCACTGTCGTAGGCCTCACCCTGTCAATGATGGCCGGTAGTGCCTTCGCTGATAAGCCCCATTGGGCTGAAGGCAACCAGAGCCACAAAAAGTACAATTCCCAGCAAGAGAAAAAGCACTATAAAAAGAGTCACGATAAAAAATACGATAAACGTCGCAGCGATGATGCCTACAGCTACCGCTTCGATAGAAGAGATCGACAGGCAATCTATAGCTATTTTTCTGGAAAAAAATATCAAACTAAGTGTCCGCCAGGCTTAGCCAAGAAAAACAACGGCTGCCAACCACCCGGCCAATATAAAAAATGGCAGAAAGGCAAAGCACTTTCTAAGCAGGTTCGTCACTACGAACTGCCCCGTGAACTGCGCCATCAATTGTCACACCCCCATGATGGCTACCGGTATGTCAGGGTCGATAACGATGTGTTACTTGTCGATATCGTCACTAACGTTGTTATAGACGCCATTGAAAACGTCTTGCGTTAAGCTTAAACCAAGACAGTCTTTGTGCTTTAATAACCCCAGCTAACACGCAATAGACGAGTACAGTCCTGCTGTCATCATAGTGTCATTTTCAAAGGGTGTAATATGCATGACATATTTCCCAGTTAACGACAGGATGAACGTATGGTAGGTAAAACTGTGCTCATCGTTGATGATGAAGCTCCGATTCGGGAGATGCTTGCAGTAGCGCTAGCAATGGCTGGTTTCAACTGTTTAGAGGCCGACAACGCGCAAACTGCCCATGGCTTAATCGTCGACCAGCAGCCGGATATTATTTTACTCGACTGGATGATGCCCGAAGTCAGCGGTATTGAGCTGGCCCGTCGCTTAAAGCGTGACCCCATCAGCGCAGACATCCCGATTATTATGCTCACTGCCCGTGGTGAAGAAGATAATAAAATCCAAGGCTTGGAAGCCGGAGCCGATGATTACATCACCAAACCCTTTTCACCACGGGAGCTGATTGCTCGTTTAAAAGCAGTGCTGCGCCGGACTGCCACAGCTGGCATTGACGCAGCCATCGAAGTAGAAGGCTTACGCTTAGACCCCAGCAGCCAGCGCGTGAGCTCAGACAATACGCCGCTGGATATGGGCCCTACTGAGTTTCGCTTACTGCAATTCTTTATGAGCCACCCAGAGCGCGCTTATACCCGTGGCCAGTTACTGGATCAGGTCTGGGGCGGCAATGTGTATGTGGAGGAGCGCACTGTTGATGTACATATTCGCCGCTTGCGTCTGACGCTGGGCGCAAAGCATCGGCATTTAGTGCAAACTGTGCGCGGTACCGGCTATCGATTCTCCACTAAGGTGTAAACAGTTGATGATCTGCGGTTATTCATGAAGCAGTTATTACGTAAAGAACTACTGCGTCTTATTGGCCTCGCCTTGCTGGGGGCTGTACTGGGCTGGTTTTGGAATCAACCGGCACTGGGTGCCCTGTGTATGCTGGTGCTACTGCTGGGGCAACATATGTGGCAGTTGCAACGTTTAGCTCGCTGGCTACAAAATCCCACTGAAGTTCCACCGGAAGCGCACAAGCTGTGGGGGGAAGTGTTTGATGGTATTTATCACTATCAGCGCCGTCAAAATGCCGATCAACAACAGCTCACAACCCTGCTTGAGCGCATTCAAGACTCCAGTCAGGCACTGCGTGATGGCGTGGTGATGATTGACCAGAAAGGCGACTTAGAATGGTGGAATCATGCCGCAGAGCAGATGCTAGGCCTCTCGGCTGCCGGCGATCGCGGTCAACCCATCACCCATCTGTTACGCAGTCCACAATTTGTCGACTATTATGAGCGCCAGCAGTACCTTGAACCGCTAATCCTGCCCTCGCATATCACTGAAGATCGCCTGCTTGAATATCACATCACCTTATTTGGTAAAAACGAACGCTTATTACTGGTGCGTGACTGCACCAAAATGCAACGTTTAGAGCGAATGCGACAAGATTTTGTCGCCAATGTTTCCCATGAGCTGCGCACACCTTTAACTGTACTCTCCGGTTATTTAGAAACGTTCAGTGATCATGCTGAAGATTTGCCCCCACACTGGCAGCGCGGCTTAACTCTAATGACAGAACAGTCCGCCCGCATGGAACACTTAGTCACCGAATTGCTCACCTTGTCCCGCTTGGAAACCAGTGACTTTAAAGCCGAAGCGGCGCCGATAGATGTCGCTGAATTGTTAGCAACGATTCGGCTGGATGCGCTGGCATTGTCTGGCCAGCAGCACCACATTACCTTAGCGGTTGATCAGCAGCTGTATCTACGTGGCTGTATCAATGAGCTGCGCAGTGCTTTTTCCAACTTGGTGTTTAATGCGGTGCGTTATACCCCGCCCGGCAGCACTATTGAATTGCACTGGTATCGGGATCAAGATGGCGCTTATCTGCAGGTGAAAGATAATGGCCCTGGGATTGATAACAAACATTTAGGTTTTCTCACCCAGCGTTTTTATCGCGTGGATAACAGCCGCTCCAGTCAAACCGGCGGCACAGGCTTAGGCTTGGCAATCGTCAAGCATGTACTACTGCGCCACCAAGGCCGTTTAGCAATAAATAGCAGTGCCGAACAAGGCAGCTGCTTTACTTGCCAATTCCCGCTTTCACTCACTCAGTAATTTATCTACCGCAAAAAAAATCCGCCTAAATGTTCTTAAGCGGATTTTTAGTTTTTTATTTTTCATCCTAGCAGCTACTCTGCTGGCTGAGTCTTAGACTTACGTAGAGCTAAAGTTGCTTCGATCTGCTCCAAATCAGCATAACGCACGTCATGCCCTTCAACTAAATAGATCACATACTCAGCTAAATTACTGGCATGATCGCCAACCCTTTCTAGGGAACGCAGCACCCACATAATGCTCATGACTTGTGAGATAGCACGAGGATCTTCCATCATAAAGGTGATCAAGGCACGGGTGGCCGAGCGGTATTCTAGGTCAACATTCTCGTCTTCACGCAGCACCGCCAGCGCTTGGGTGCTATCAAAGCGGGCAAAAGCGTTGAGCGCATCGCGCACCATTTGCCGCACATGATTGCCTAAATGACGAACTTCAATATAGCCACGGGGTGAAGCACCCTCCTCGGCGAGCTTTAAGGTGGCACGGGCGACTTTACTGGCCTCATCACCGATGCGCTCTAAATCTGCAGTGGCCCGAATCACCGCCAAGACTAAACGTAAGTCCGACGCAGCAGGTTGGCGCCGGGCGAGAATTTGCGTGCAATATTCATCAATTTCCAACTGCAGCAGATTGACTTGATGGTCGTTGGCCCGCACCTCACTGGCCAAACGAGTGTCGCCATCAAGCAGCGACTGCACCGCATCTTTCACTTGCTGCTCAACCATGCCGCCCATTTCGAGCAATTGGCTGCGGATTTCTTCTAATTCATCATTAAACTTCTGTGAAATATGCGTGCTATGGCTTTCTGGATTAATTTTCATAGTACCTGCCCATCTATGGATGTGTAGGAGCGGGACAAGCCCGCAGTTTTTATTTTAGACAACAATTTTTACAGCCTAATTACGATTTAAATGTAGATCTGTTCTGCAGGTCTGCCTTGCAACCCGATCCTGTAGGTCGTCCTTTTAAGGGTGACACATACATATCGATCACCTCTACACCTGTCGCCCCTGAAGGGACGACCTACAAAAGCGGCTCAAAGCGTGTTCCAATTCGATCTATATTTCTTCCAACCACTAACCATAACGCCCGGTAATATAGTCTTCGGTTTGTTTGCTGGCGGGGTTGGTAAATAACTTATCAGTGCTATCAAACTCCAGCAGTTTGCCCAAGTACATAAAGGCAGTGTAGTCAGACACCCGCGCCGCTTGTTGCATATTGTGGGTCACGATCACAATGGTAAAGCGGTCTTTTAAATCGTTAATCAGCTCTTCAATTTTCAAGGTGGAAATCGGGTCCAGCGCCGAGGCCGGCTCATCCAACAGCAACACCTCAGGTTTAACCGCAATGGTGCGAGCAATCACTAAACGCTGCTGCTGCCCACCGGACATACCCAGCGCCGACTCATGCAGACGGTCTTTGGTTTCATCCCAGAGCGCCGCCGAACGCAAGGCCCATTCCACGGTTTCATCCAGTAAACGTTTGTTCTTAATCCCTTGCACACGTAAACCATAGACCACATTTTCATAAATCGACTTAGGAAAGGGGTTGGGTTTTTGAAACACCATTCCCACGCGACGGCGCAAATCCGCCACATCCACACCTTTAGCGTAAATATCATGGCCATCGATGGTCACTTCACCCTCAATGCGCACTCCATCGACCAAATCATTCATCCGGTTAAAGGAGCGCAGCAAGGTGGATTTACCGCAGCCCGATGGTCCAATAAACGCGGTAATGCGTTTTTTTGGGATCTGCATGCTGATGCCTTTGAGCGCTTCGGTGGCACCGTAATACAGGTGCATATCTTTCACCTCAATGCAGGGCGTTTCATCGGCCAAACTTAAATGCTGCACCGGACGACCCAGCGCGCTAAATTTCATTGCATGTGTTGCTGTCATGATCGCTGCCTTTTAATCAAACTGTTTAACATCGAAAGAAATCATCAATACCGTAAAATCGAACATTCTGGGCAAAAGAGTCAGGGGTCGGCGATGGTTTACCCTGCCCTAACCACTCAGCCTCTTATTCACATATCCAACGCACGGTACTTCTCCCGCAAGCGGTTGCGGATCGCGATGGCGGTTAAGTTCAGCACCGCAATCACCACCACCAACATCAATGCAGTGGCATAGACCAATGGGCGTGCGGCTTCGACGTTAGGACTTTGGAAACCCACATCATAAATATGAAAGCCCAAGTGCATAAATTTACGTTCTAAGTGCAAAAATGGCGCGTTCATATCCAGTGGCAAGTTAGGCGCTAGTTTGACTACACCCACCAACATCAATGGCGCCACTTCGCCGGCGGCACGGGCCACCGCCAAAATCACCCCGGTCATCATCGCTGGGCTGGCCATGGGAATCACCACCCGCATCAAGGTTTCAAACTTGGTGGCACCTAACGCCAATGAGCCTTCGCGAACTGAACGGGGAATCCGTGATAAACCTTCTTCGGTGGCGACAATCACCACCGGTAGGGTTAACAGCGCCAAGGTTAATGAAGCCCACAACAAACCTGGGGTACCAAAAGTGGGCGACGGTAACGCCGGTGCATAAAACAGCTCATCTAAATTGCCGCCAATAAAATAGACAAAGAAACCTAAACCAAACACACCGTAAACAATGGACGGCACTCCGGCCAGATTGTTCACCGCAATACGAATGATCCGCGTCACAACACCTTGGCTGGCGTATTCCCGTAAATACACCGCCGCCACCACACCAAAGGGGGTGACGATTAACGACATAATCATCACCATCAACACAGTGCCGTAAATCGCCGGAAAGATACCGCCTTCCGTATTGGCTTCGCGGGGGTCAGCCGAGACAAACTCCACCAGTTTCATCCCATAGTGTTGAATTTTCTGCCATAGGCTTAGTGCGTTGGGTTGATACAAGCGTACGATTTCGCTGAAATTCACCTCTTTTTGCTGGCCATCGGCAGTGACTATCAACAAAGCATCACGCTGAAACGGCGTGTACAGCGCCATCAGTTCCTGTTCTAAAATGGCGTACTCAGCTTGCAAAGCGGTTTTCTCAGCTTGTAACTGGGCAAGATTTTGCGGGGTATCCAGGCCCTTGAGCGCTAAGCGGCGCTCCTCTATTCGCAGTTTCTCTAGCTCATAGTTCACCGTACCAATATCACCGCTTTCTAAGCTTTGAATATGCTTATAAATTGCTGTGGCGCGCTCGGTGCGCTGCTTAACCTCTTGCCACAGAGTATTGTCTGCTGGGGTTTGCTCAGCGATCAGCTGACCATTTTCTTTTACCCCAACAATATAGCCGTAGAAGTTGCCCCACTCGCGGCGTTCAATGGTCACTGCATGTTCAGGGTAGGTTAAATCACTGAGCTGGCGCTCCAGCACCCAACGGAAATCCGAGCCATAGAGATCGCGGTTACCCACTTTAATCAATTGACGGTCAAGAATTTCCACATCATCCGGCACCTCTAAGCCTGAGTTGCGAATTTGCTCGGCGGTGACTTGTTCACGCTGGACCCGCTCACCCAGCACCGCCATCTGTGCGCCAGAGTTATCGGTGTACTGATACTCCTGCAAACCGGCTGGCCAAAAGTGCACCAGACCACGGGTGGCAATCACCCCCAATAAACCCAGTACCAACACCACACTGATCGCCACAGCACCGGCATTGAGCCACACCCAAGGGCTACCACTGGCGAACCATTTTCTGAGTGACACTTGCATATCCTAAGCTCCTAAACCCATAGCGTTCTTGCAGTAAAAGATGGCGTACTAAAGCGTGCTGTATTTTTTACGCAATCGTTGCCGCACCACATCCGCCAGGGTATTGACCACAAAGGTAAATAAGAACAGCACCAAGGCTGCAAGAAACAAAATTCGGTAATGACTGCTGCCCAGCGCCGACTCACCCATTTCCACGGCGATATTGGCGGCTAAGGTGCGCATCCCTTCAAAAATATTGGCATTCATAATCGGCGTATTACCGGTGGCCATTAATACAATCATGGTCTCGCCCACGGCCCGGCCCATACCAATCATCACCGCGGAAAAAATACCCGGACTGGCAGTAGGCAGCACCACTTTGACCAAGGTCTGCCAAGGCGTGGCGCCCAGCGCTAACGAACCATGGCTTAAGGATTTCGGCACACCAAACAAGGCGTCTTCAGCAATGGAATAAATGGTTGGAATCACCGCAAAACCCATGGCAAAGCCCACCACCATGGCGTTACGCTGGTCAAAGTTAATCCCCAAATCATTACTGAGCCAGTTGCGCATATCCCCTTGGAAAAACAACAGTTCCATGGGCTGGCTGAGGCTGAACGACAACCATGACAAAAGAACCACCAGCGGGATTAAGATCACCACATGCCAGCCTTCTGGGATCAGCTCACGGATGCGTGCCGGCAATTGCGCCCAAGCAAAGGCAAAGGTAAGAATGCCCAGCGGCAGAACCAGCAATACCGCAAACACCCCAGGCAAATGGGATTCCATAAAGGGCGCCAGGAACAAACCAGCAAAGAAACCCAAGATCACCGTTGGCAAGGCTTCCATAAGTTCAATGATCGGTTTGATCTTGCTGCGCACCGCTGGCGCCATAAAGTAGGCGGTATACATCGCACCGCACACCGCCAATGGAATCGACAGCAACATGGCATAGAACGCCGCTTTTAAAGTACCGAAAGCTAATGGCGTCAAACTGAATTTGGGCTCAAACTCAGTGGAGGCAGAAGATGACTGCCAAGTGTATTCAGGTTCGCTATAACCTTCGTACCACACTTTGCCCCATAGCGATTTCAGTGAGGTTTCTGGGTGTGGATTATCAATGGCATAACGCTTAAACACGCCCTGCGCATCTTGCACTAACAGCATCGAAGCACGGGGTGCTAAGGCTGCTAACAGCGGCTCACCCTGCAACAACGGCTGATCAATGGCAGTTTTTTCGGCGGTGGTATTAAAGATTCCCACCCGACCGGTGTTATCAATAGCCACAAAGCCCTTGCGCCGTTGTTCGGCTTCAAGGATTTTAATCGGCGCATCGCCCAGTTTTAGGGTACGAATTTTGCTCAGCTGTTGTTGATTGTCCTCATCCCGCACCATAAAGAACTGAGTAATCTGCCCTTGGGAATCACCCACCAACAACGACTGTTGCGCCAGCTGAAAGATCATCTGCGTCACTTGCCTACCCGGTTTCACCAAAGGCAAGGTATGCAACAGCTGAATATCACTCAGGCTGCGGGTGTCATACACATCCAAGCGGCCATTGCTGCGCAAAGCAAAGGTATAATGGTGATCCGGCGCAATCAATAAACGCTGATACAACGTATTGCTGGGAAAGCTAATGGGTTCAAGGCTTTCCTGCACTGCACCGGTGATAAAGTTGGTTTTCTGACGCAGTAAGGTCATCACCACTTGGCCATCGCCCACCAAACCCGCCAGCAGCTTGCCATCGGGAGACTTTTGCTCAGTAATATAGTTGAGCGCACGCTGTTGCGGATCAAGCTGGATCGCCTGACCGTTAAACAGTTGGGTAACGCTGGGCTCAACCCCTAAGCGCTTACCCTGCTGATCAAACTTCACTTTGAACGTGGTGTGAGCCGCAATAGTTTTACCGTTGCTTAAGCCCAACAGCAGCACATCGTCGCCTGGGGTTTTAACTTTAAAGCTACTGATCTGGGCATCGTCTAACGGCAGTTGCTGCTCTGACAGAGGCTCGCCAGTTTGCGCATCAATAAACAGCAATTGACCGCTATCGGTGAGCAGCGCGGCCACTTCATTCTGTTCTTCCGTGAACATGGTCAGAATATTACTGGAGCGTGCCGACTCATGCAGTTCAAAGCTGCTGTCTTGTTGGATGGTCGCGCTTTTAAACAGCGGCATCACTTCATACAAGAGATAAAAGAAAATCAGTGTAATGGCAACAATCACACTCCAACCACCCAGCGCAATCGCGCGGCGCGCCACACTGTCTTTCAGCGCACGAAACTTTCGACGAGTACGCATGCGGGGGCTGTTCAGCTCCTGCTCTAATCGCGACGATATATCCTGCATGGCCTGACCCTTGGAATTAACGTTGTCTGCACTTTAAGTCTTTTGTGTGACAATAAAATGACAAATAGAAAAAGGGAGCCGCAGCTCCCTTTTTTAACCTGCCAATCGCACTGTTATAAATCGAGGTCTTTATACAAACGCTCAACCACAGCGGCCGGTAATGGCACATAACCATCGCGATTCACCACCTCCTGCCCCTGCTTAGACAGCATCATTTTTACAAACTCACGATCCAACGGCGCTAAGGCTTGATTCGGACGCTTATTTACATAGACATATAAGTAGCGTGACAGAGGGAAGTCACCGGAGGCGGCCTGCTCAGGGGTTGATTCGATATAAGGTCCACCCTCTTTCGCCGCCAGCGGCACTGCGCGGACCGATGAGGTGCGGTAGCCAATACCGGAGTAACCGATGGCATTCAGCGAAGACGACACCGACTGCACCACCGAAGCGGAGCCGGGCTGCTCATTGACACTGTTTTTAAAGTCACCTTTACACAGGGCATTGTCTTTAAAGTAACCATAGGTGCCGGACACCGAGTTACGACCGTACAGTTGAATTGGACGCTCTGCCCAGGCATCAGTTAAACCCAGATCACCCCAACGGGTGACATCTTCACTGGTCCCGCAGCGACGGGTCGAGGAGAAAATTGCATCCACTTGCTCAATGGTCAGGCCCGTAATGGGATTGTCTTTGTGCACATACACAGCCAAGGCATCGATGGCTACGGGCACTGGAGTTGGGCGGTAACCATGGCGTGCTTCAAAGGACTGAATCTCGCTGTCTTTCATCATCCGCGACATGGGGCCCATATTTGCTGTGCCTTCCGCTAGCGCCGGTGGCGCAGTGGAAGAACCTGCTGCCTGAATTTGCACATTGACGTTGGGATAATTCTTTTTAAATTCTTGCGACCACAAGGTCATCAGATTCGCCAGCGTATCCGAGCCGATGCTGGTCAGGTTGCCTGAGATACCACTGGCACGCTCATAGTTAGGCAACTCTGCTTCCACTGCAGCTGTGCTAGAAAACGTTGCAAATGCCGTGCAAAGACTGAGCGACGTTACCAGTGCTTTCATTTTCGAGGTCATACCTATCTCCAATTAATTCACCAAGCTGATCTGATGCAAGTGCACCAGCCCGGACGCCTGCGCCATCCGATGTGATGCATACTAAGGGTGGTAGATGACAGTATGATGAAATAAAAAGATAGCCAAGGTAGGACGATTGTTACTGGGCGAGCCATACACTTTAACCCATAGGCAACGCCACGCTGCTTATGCCTTATTTAGGGCTAGCCAGTTAAGCACTCAGTGCTAGGCTGTGGACGTTATTTAACGATTTTATCTTTTACAGTTTCCGCTCTGCTTATGGAGTCTCCTTTGCAGAGTTTCAAAACAAAACCCTCCCCGCTGCTCTCTTTTTCCAGCCCGAAAAATTAACCCGCGCAAAAGGGATGACTAAAATCTTTATTGGTATATAATCGCGCGCTTTGCTCAATCTAAACTGGGCTCAATCACCATATTTGAGTGTGCTGTGAGGCTGCTGATGCTAAAAACGCCCTACTACTTAATCGACAAAAGCCAGTTACTGCAGAACATGGAGAAAATCGCCTATGTTCGTCAGCAATCCGGCGCTAAGGCCCTGCTCGCACTCAAGTGTTTTGCCACTTGGTCGGTGTTTGACCTGATGCAGGACTATATGGATGGCACCACCTCTTCCTCGCTGTTTGAAGTGAAACTGGGTCGTGAGAAGTTTGCCGGTGAAACCCATGCTTATAGCGTGGCCTATGCCGATGATGAAATTGCTGAAGTATTGGCCAGCAGCGACAAAGTTATTTTTAACTCCATCAGCCAGCTCAACCGCTTTGAAGAAGTTTCCCGCGACCATGTACGTGGTTTGCGAGTGAATCCTGGGGTAAGCACTTCTGAGTTTACCTTGGCCGATCCAGCGCGGCCCTTTAGCCGTTTAGGTGAGCACGACCCAGCCAAAATCGCCACCGTCATCGAGCAGATCTCCGGCTTTATGTTCCACAACAACTGTGAGAACGAAAGCTTTGAGCGTTTTGATGAAATGCTCAGCGGCATCGAAGCACGTTTTGGCGAGCTCTTAAGTCAAGTTGAATGGGTCAGCTTAGGCGGTGGTATTCACTTTACTGGTGAAGGTTACCCGCTGGATGCTTTCTGCCAGCGGCTCAAAGATTTTGCCCAGCGTTGGGGTGTGCAGGTGTATTTAGAGCCGGGCGAAGCGGCGATCACCAATAGCTGCAGCTTAGAAGTGACGGTGCTGGACACTTTATTTAATGGCAAGCATCTGGCCATTGTCGATAGCTCCATTGAAGCCCACTT
>CAJDVK010000052.1_pt1 | contig 22545 bp, 15 predicted proteins | sample 7391401 | NCBI WGS metagenome assembly CAJDVK01 (sample SAMEA7055696, study PRJEB34461) | soil metagenome | biome: terrestrial ecosystem; feature: Peninsula; material: soil | place: Antarctica | collected 2016
AGTGGTGGATTTTAAACACTACAGTGGCCACTTAGAAGGGACTGAAAATGGTCCGTGGCAAGTGGATGGTGTTGCAGTCAAAGGTGGCAGCAAAGCCAACCCCTTTCAGCAGTTGCGGGACAATAAATTTGCAGTCATCAACTGGTTAAAAAACCATTATCTATTACAAGAGCAAAATATAGGTCATGTGAATGCCGCTGTAGTATTTACCGGCCCGATCAGTGGCGCTGCGGCAATCTCAGTCAAGGCTTCCTACTGGTTTCACACCACAGACCTAGAGCGCTGTGCTGCGACCTTGGCCGATATCACCTCGCCAGAGCTTAAAGTCTATCCAAGAGATATTCAGGCGATTTTAGACCGCTTAGGCGTACAAGCTATTTCGCGCGATTATGGCCAAGCCAATTATCCCGTAGAGCGGGCATTGGTGCAGCCAAGCTCGTCTGAGATAGAAGATATTAGCGCCCTAGATGATGAGCTCCAATCTGACAAAATCACAGAGGACGCAACCAACCAAGGCGGCAGCCCGATGCACATACCAAGCAAGCGCATGTCAGGACTGTTTAAGTCAACTCTGGTGTTGGGTTGCTTGTTTGTAACTATGGCGATTGTCAGTCAAATCTATCCGAGTAAAGGGCATAGCACTACCACGCAGCAAGAACAGATCCTCGAAGCACAATCCAGTGTTGCAACGACTCATGCACCACAGCTAGCCCCACCAGCCTTTAAGCACAATGCCACCACCTATCTTGAGCAAATCAATGCGGCAGCAGCGGTCGATTATATTGATCAAGAGGTATTGGCCTGCGGGACGGTGGCACAAATCTCAAGCTTTAAAAAAGGCGTGTATATAAATTTAGACAAAGCTTATCCGCAGCAAGCTTTAACCCTGGTGGTTTGGGAAGACTCAGTAGCAGCCGTAGAAGAAAAATTAGGCCGTTTAAATAACTTAGTGGGCGTGGATGTCTGCGCACAAGGCTTTGTAAGCCAATATAAAGGCAGTCCACGCATTGAGTTAACCGATGCTGCTGCAGTAGATAGGCAAACAAACAAAGCACAGTTTAGCGCGGGTGACGCGCAATCCACTGTGGTTGGCGTTGAGCGCATTGAAGCCTACCGCGCACCGTTTTATGTGGGCCAACAAGTGATGGCTTGCGGTGCATTAGCCGCCACCTCGAAGTTTTCCAAAGGGTTGTATTTAAGCTTAGATAAACCCTATCCAAATCAAACTTTAACCTTAATTGTTTGGGATGAAAGCATTGCTCCACTTGAGGCTAAATTTGGCTCGTTTAATAGCAAAATAGGTCGCACTTTTTGTGCATTAGGTACGATAGAAAAGTACAAGAAGAACCTGCAGATTAAAATTGAAAATCCGCAGTTTTTGCGTCTAATGCTTCATTAAGCAATATTTCCGTCAGCGAATACTGCATTGAGTAGGCTCGCTTTGAAGTGATTAGGATAAGCACACTCTGAGTGCTACAACAGCATGGCTGTATTGCTTGATGAACCGCAGCAGATTGGCAGTATTAGTTTAAGCTACTGCGTATCGCTCACCGCCACAGCCCTATTGTTGATGGGGCTCGTGACTATTACTGCGTTATGCTGGTTTTCACTGGCAACGCTGTCAGCGTAATCAGTCAAACTTTAAAGTTGATTAATAAGGACGCAGTATGCGCGTACTGATTGCCCCAGACTCATTCAAAGAATGCCTGACCGCGGAGGCCGTGGCCCAACACATTGCCACTGGCTGGTTGCGCGGTGCTCCGGACGACCAAGTGACTCAAGTCCCTTTGGCAGATGGCGGGGAGGGCACAACCGTGACTTTGGTGCGAGCGATGCATGGCACACTGCATCAGGCTCGAGTCGAAGGACCAAGCGGTGCCAGAGTCAGCGCCTGCTACGGGCTGATTGATCAGGGGAAAACAGCCATTGTTGAGGTGGCTGAGGCCAGTGGCTTGCACCGTGTGGTTGAGTCTGAGCGTAATGCCTTGACTGCATCCAGTTACGGTACCGGAGAGCTGATTATGGCGGCTCTACAACAGCGACCGGAAACACTGATTATCTGCCTTGGTGGCAGTGCCACTACGGATGGCGGTGCTGGTTTGTTGCAGGCCATGGGCGCGCAACTGTTAGATAACAATAGCCAACCCATACCGCGGGGCGGCGGCGGATTAATCCACCTCAGTTCCTTTGATTTTTCCCCAGCGCAGGCATATCTGGCCGGTATCAATATTGTGGTGGCCTGTGATGTGACTCATCCACTACTGGGTGAGTTGGGCGCAGCCGCAGTATTTGGCCCGCAAAAAGGTGCCTCAGCCGAGGATGTTAGTGTGCTTGATACTAACCTTGGCCATTTCGCCGATTGTGTAGCCAAGCACGGTTACGATATCAGTAGCTTTGCCGGCAGTGGCGCTGCCGGTGGGATGGGCGGCGCAGTCGCTGGCATTCTCGGTGGCACCTTAAAACCGGGCATTGAGCTGGTGATGTCTGCGGTCAAGCTAGAAACACAGATGCAAAATACCGACTTGGTGATTACTGCGGAAGGATCACTGGATGGGCAAAGTGCCTCAGGCAAAACACCAATCGGGGTAGCTAAATTGGCACAGCGCTATCAGGTGCCGGTAGTGGGGCTGGCGGGCCAGTTAGCTAGCGACGATATAACGGCCATTCATCAGGCGGGGATTAGCGCAGTGTTCTCCATTGCTCCAGGCCCGATAAGCAAAGACGACGCCATTGCCAATGCTGCGCAGTATCTCGAGAACACTGCCGAGCAGCTGGCTCGGCTGCTTGCAAGTGTGAATAGAAGAAACGGTTGGTAGTGCTGCGACTGTTAAAACTCATACTCTGGGTTAGACAGCAGCTTGATGCCGTTGCGCAATTTAAAAAGTGAATGGTCAACTCATTCAAACATTGCACAGTTATCTATCAAGCAATATCAAAATGATGCTTCACAGCAGGTGGCTGTGTGATCCCGTTTTAAAGGGTAGCCGTTGTTAGGCATGCTGTGCTCTTTTTAGCTGGGTCTTTGTGTGATTTTCCTTTATGCAAAATAAAGCTAAATATATAGTTTCTTATTCCTTTTAAGTCATCGTGCAGGTTCTTAATATGAACTCAATTAATCAGCAGCCGTAACCCTAAAAACTAGCGCTGCAGTTGACTTTTAAGCGAGGTAAGCATGTCCACTCAAAAATACAGAATCGTCATTATTGGTGCTGGTACCGCTGGCATCAGTGTGGCGGCTAAGTTACGCCGCCAACAAAGCAATTTAGAGATTGTTATTATTGACCCAGCCGAACACCATTATTATCAACCGGCGTGGACATTAGTGGGGGGTGGTGCTTATAACGCCAAAGATACCCAGCGCCGTCTAAAGCAAGTGTTACCAGCTGGGGTTGATCATATTGCCCAAGCAGTGACTGCTCTGGTTCCAGAAAATAATCAAGTCACTCTAGCCAATGGTGACAAGGTTACTTATGACTATTTAGTGGTAGCGGCCGGCATTCAAACCAACTGGGGAGCCATTAAAGGCCTAACCGACACTTTAGGGAAAAATGGCGTCACCAGTAATTACCGTTATGATCTCGCTCCTTATACTTGGGAGTTGGTGAAGAATTTTAAAGGTGGCAACGCTATTTTTACTCAACCAATCGGTGCGGTTAAGTGCCCTGGTGCGCCGCAAAAAGCTTTGTATCTGTCCGCCGACTATTGGCAGGGCAAGGGCATTAAAACCGATAGCCTGCAATTTCGCAGTGGCGGCGCTGCAATCTTTGGTGTGCCTTTTTATGCGCAAGCATTAAACAAAGTGATTGAGTCTTACCAAGCCGACACTTATTACGGGCAGTCTTTAGTTGAAGTGCGTGGTGAGGAAAAAATCGCAATTTTTGAAACCATCAAAGAAGGCGAAGCGGTTCGTGAAGAAGTTGCTTTTGATTTACTGCACGTTGTACCACCACAAAGCGCCCCTGATTTTATTAAACACAGCAGCTTGGCCAACGCTGAGGGTTGGTTAGAGGTGAATCAGCAGTCCTTACGCCATTTGCGTTTCGATAATATATTTGGGATTGGTGACTGTACTTCGAGTCCTAACAGTAAAACTGCAGCGGCAATTAAGAGCCAAACACCTGTTGTGGTCAGCAACTTAATCAGCTCTATCTTAAGCGCAGAACTCAACGCTGAATACGATGGTTACGCCGCCTGTCCACTAACCACTTCTAACGGCAAAGTACTACTGGCTGAGTTCACCTACGGTGGCACTATATCAACAACACTACCGCTAGACTCCCGAGTACCGCGTCGTTTCTACTGGTGGGTTAAACGCTCCTTTATTCCGTGGTTCTATTGGAACCTGTTACTAAAAGGCCGTAACTTGCCCGAAGCTCACAAAGTACGTGAGTTCTCGGCAGAGCTACCCACAGTGGTCAAAACATAAATTGAATTGTTTAAGCTGGGCTTGGTGGCTTAGACGTGATCATCTATAGTCGCCTGGCGCCTGCTGGAGTTGTGGCCACATCTATTGTATGGGCAGCAGATGGTTTTCTTGTTTGATTGTGCCAGTTCTTGTTCGCCATCTTGAAATTCCACGTTATTGGCCACCAGAGTCAACAGTTGAAATTCTTTTAGCTGTGAAGCACTCACCCCACAGCAAGCCGTAAGAAAGTTACCCCAGAAAACAATCAGTGGGGCTTAGGAGCCAGAATTGTCTGATATAAATCAGTCTGTTAACAACATCTTTACCCATCTCCCCACAGACCTCGGCACAGAGGTATTTGAGCAGATCGTCTCTGGCAGTAGCTTTAGAGTCGAACGTATTGTCTCCAAAGGCCACTGCACACCAGAGCATGACTGGTACGACCAAGAAGAGCACGAGTGGGTGATGGTGTTAAAAGGCCAAGCTAAGCTTGAGTTTGCCGATCACAGCATTGTGCATCTAGAGGCGGGCAGTCACATCAATATTCCCGCACATACACGGCACAGAGTGGCCTGGACGGCGCCTGATACAGAAACACTGTGGTTAGCGGTGTATTACCGGTAGCAGTTTGAATGTGTAAGTTCTGTGATGAGTCGCTTGCCACTGTGAAGTTAAACTTCCTTTGGCTCTTCCGCCACCCGCAACACCTCTGTCTTCTCCACAGGGTAAGACCTATTCTTGCGCGCAAAATACTGCGCTAGACGCAAATCAATCAACTCTTGCAAGTAGTTGGCGAATATATTTTGCAATTGCGGCTTAACGCTAAAGTTAAGCGCGAAGGTGTCGTCCTGCTCGATAAACCATGCTTGGCTGCTGTTCTTATCTCGCTTGCATGAGTAGTTAATTGGGTTTTTGCGCCAGTAGGTTAGCCAGCTGCGGCTGTGGGCTTGTGCTGTTTGGATGCTGGCAGGTAATTCATTGCGTACATCATCAGGGCGATGGCCTAAGAGTTGGCGGCTGTGTTTGGCTAGTTGTGCTGTGTTCACGGGTTTTTGCACCCCACCCAGATCTATAAACGCCTGATATAAAAAGCCTTTAAAGCTTTTAGTCATGCCGGTGGTTTCGACGCCCTTGAGGAAAAATTCACCATGTGCGGTTAGAAGTTGTTGCAACTCGGTATTTTGTTCTTGCTCTGCAATGAGAGCGAGCCAGCTGCCGGCTTGCTTGCGCATTTTCGCTAGATCGTAACCCTTATGGAAAAACTCCGCAGCAGTGGGGCGGTGGCCCAGCTCATCTCGTAGTTGTTGGTAATCTTCTACAGCTGACCGACCAATTTTTTGTGTTAATTCTTGCCAAAAATCCACCACCTGCGGCGCAAAGTTAATAAAGCAGCCGTTGGCCAGTTTTATGGGTTTTGACTGTTGAATAGTTTTAATCAGAGTGCCGCGGTCTTTTTCACCGAGTAGTGCTGCCGGACTATTTAGGAAGGTGTGGTGGTTGCCTAAAAAATCCAATATGACAACATGGGTTTTGTTGGTTTCTGTCGATAGGCGCAGGCCCCTGCCTAGTTGCTGTAAAAAAATAATCTTTGATTCAGTGGGACGTAGCATTAGCACAGTATCAAGTGCCGGCAGGTCGGTGCCTTCATTGAACATATCGACCGAAAAAATAACATCAATCTGGCCGTGGGCGAGTTGCTGTAGTGCGGCATGGCGGGTCAGCTCCGAGCCTGCATACACAGCACCAGCACGTACACCCTGACGCTTAAAGTAGTCGCTCATAAAATCAGCATGTTTCTGCGAGATACAAAAACCTAGGGTGCGGCTTTGTTTGTGTTTGCGCCAGTGCTGATAAATATGTTTTGCGCGCTGCTGGGTTGCAAAAGCATGTTCGATTTGTTCAGGATCAAAGCGACCACTTCGCCAAGGGATCTCTTGGTAGTTCACATATTCATCGTAGATGCCGTAGTAATGGATCGGCGCCAGCAGCTGTTCGTTGATGCCATGGACAAGATTGCGTTCAAAGACCAAGTTGTTATCGCACAGTGAAAGAATATCCGCTTGGTCAGTACGCTCTGGTGTGGCAGTCAGTCCTAATAAAAAACGCGGATTAAAGTGCTGCAGAATACTGCGATAGCTTGGTGCACTGGCATGGTGGAATTCATCAACCACGATGTAATCAAAATCTTCGCTGCTAAAACGCTCTAAGGCACCTGGTTGGCTTAAGCTTTGCACTGAGGCAAAAATAAAATCAGCGTTGTCTTCTTTTAGCGCGCCTTGGAATAAACCTGTGTGTGCATTGCAATGGACGCGATTAAAAACCGCTTGTGCCTGCAGTAAAATCTCTTCGCGATGGGCAACAAACAAAACCCGTTTGGCTTGCATCTGTAAGGCATCAAATGCCGCTAGCCAAGTTTTCCCCATGCCGGTAGCCAAAACCACTAAACCACTCGAAAAACCTTCATTGCGCGTATTAACAAGGGCTTGAAGTGCTTCTATTTGTACGCTGTTGGGACTGGCTTGCTCGAGAGTTTCATCGACAAAACCTGTCAGTGACTGCAGCAATGGAATACGAGACTGGCGACGCTCACTGTATGCATCAATCCAGCTAGCGGTTAATGGCAGGCTGCAGGGATCATCAAGAAGTTGGGTAAAAGCGCTACGTATTTCTATAAATTCTTGCGCGGGTTTTGAATTTGCTGGTGGCAGCCAATTATGTCGCCATGACCATTCATGGGCACTGGTTAGTGCGGTACGACTAATGTTATTTGAACCAATAAATGCACAGCCTTTACTGATTTGTGCGCCTTTATTTTCCGTGAAGATATAGGTTTTTAAATGAAAGCTCGTCTGTCCTTCACATTCAAAAATGCATATTTGCGCACCGCGCTCAGCAAGCATCAGCAGTTCACGCAAGGCGTGAGGATGGGTTATATCTAAATAATCGGATGTCAGTAAACGAATTGTTGCGCCTTTATTCAGTGCTTCTAGCAAGGGATCAAACAACAGCGCCAGTCCTGATGGCTGGATAAATGACACAGCAATTTCAATATCAGTGGCTTGGTAAATTGCTGCTAGCAATTTAGGCAGTAAAGGATCGTCCTGCGTGCCTGTGGTGAGGCGAGGGCTGTTGGCTAACATGTGGGAATACGATTTACTGAGCAATCAGCAAAGCATTGAGCCACTCTTCATCTTCGCGATCGGGGCGTTGATCAGCGCTCACCCAGGTTTCTTTAATGCTCAAACCAGTGTCTTGGAGGAACTCTTCTAAGCGCTCTTCAGTGCAATTGGTAAAGAGACGGTCATTTTGAGTTGTTTCGCCTTCGCCGTATTTAAATGATACATACATCACACCAGCGGGTTGTAGCAGTTCACCAAGGTGTTTGAGCGTGGCCGACATATTAATGGCTGGCACATGCAGCAGTGACGCGCAGGCCCAGATTCCGGCAAAGGGTTGATCGCTAGTAAAGTTTAAGAAGGTGCTAAGATGCACATAAATCCCAGTGACTTCTTTGGCAATTTTCACCAGTTTAGCGCTGGCATCAAAGGCTTCTACTTGATAACCAAGCTGCAAAAATATTGCGGTATCACGTCCTGCGCCACAGCCTGCATCTAGAATTCTGCTTGATGGCGGCAGTAGGGCTAAAAAACGTTCATGCAATGCGCTCATATCGACATCTAAGGTGTCTTCTGCGAATTGCTCTGCATTATCTTCATAGAATTTTAATGTCATATATACCTCTAAATAACCGCTACGAGCGGGTGAATCTTATGGCGCGTGCTGCGGATTATAATTCAATGTCTGTGCTGGGCAGTGGCCAACAAAACCTTGTGCTGGGCATAGGCACAACTGAGTAGTTCTAGCCTAACCTAATTAGGCGTGCGCTGCCTGCGACTTTTTGCTGCCTGCACCTGTGAGGCAATCGCGGTCATGGACCGCTCGTACAAGAGATTACGCAACTGCTCCAGCAGCAACTTGGAAGGGCCAAGTTGCTGCTGTTCTGGACTTTTCTTGTTCTTGCTACCTTTGTTGTCTGTGTTGTTCCTGCATGAGCTGACCACACGCCTGCGATCTTTTGCGGCCTGCACCTGCAAGGCAGTCGTGATCACGGACCGTTCATACAGGGGGTTGTGCAGTTGTTTCAGCAGCAACTTATGCAGCGGTTTCAAAAACTGCTTACACAAAATTCAGCCGCTGTCTTAGGTTGATTCATCCATCAACTCCAAGCGAATTCTGCCGATGGCGGCCATGGGGTTGAGTCCTTTTGGGCAGACCCAAGTGCAGTTCCCAATACTGCGGCAGCGGAACAGGCTAAAAGGGTCTTGCAACTCTTCGAGTCGTTCAATGCGGGCGCGGTCGCGACTGTCCAATAGAAAGCGCAACGCTTGCAGTAGTGCTGAAGGGCCACGGTATTTCTCGGGGTTCCACCACCAAGACGGGCATTGCGAGGTGCAGCAGCCGCACAGAATGCATTCATAGAGGCCATCAAGTTGTGCCCGTTGCTCAGGGGTTTGCAGGCGTTCTATGGCAGGGGCTGGATCATCATTGATCAGCCAAGGTTTTATTTTCTCGTAATGCTCAAAGAATAGTGATTGATCGACCACTAAATCGCGAATCACTGGCATGCCGGGTAGGGGCCGAATAATCAGGGTGTTCGAGGTGCCAAGCGCTTCAGCAACGGGTTTAATGCAGGCCAACCAGTTTTTGCCGTTAATATTCATGCCGTCCGATCCGCACACACCTTCTCTGCATGAGCGCCTAAAGGCTAGGCTTGGATCTTCTTCGCGCAAGTACTGCAATGCATCCAGCACCATACGCTTGCGGAACTCTTCAGGCAGAGTCATGGATTGCATATACGGCTGAGTGTCGTGTTCCGGATGGTAGCGATAAATTTGTACGTTAATCATGTGGATTCTCCCAGGGCATTTGGAGTGCCAACTGGCTAAAGAAATGCCCGCTGTTTGCTGAATAAGGCTTCAGTGCCTCTTTGCACTTATAGGCTTAAATGCCTAAGAGATCAATTGAACCTTTTGTCTTAGTCTGCTAGCGATCAATCGTGATGTTTTTTTATACCGAGGGCAAGATATAGCAGCAGTTTTAGGCGGCCTCTAACTGATTGATTTTCAATGGGATATATAATTAGCGCGTGCTGTTTAAAAAAATCTGTAGAGTATTTCGCGTCCAATATAGCTATTGCTAGGAGCTTGTAGTATTTCTGATAACCTTGGAAAACCCCATGGCACTGTTGTGCCGCTTAAATAATGCTTCAATCGAGTCAGGCTATTGACCGGTTAAAGCGCTCTAAGATAATCCGGAGTACGCTACATGCTAATTTTCTTTGTCAGTATCACTCTGCTGATACTCGGCTATAAGTTTTATAGTCCCTTTGTTGAAAAACAAGCGGGAATAGATCCTACAATCCCAACACCTCAGCAACGTTTAAATGACGGTGTTGACTATGTTGCGGTCAGTCCTGGGCGGGCGTTTTTAATTCAGTTCCTCAATATTGCCGGAGTGGGGCCGATTTTTGGCCCGATTCTGGGTGCCTTATATGGTCCGGTGGCATTGATTTGGATCGTGCTTGGTAACGTATTGGGCGGTACAGTACATGACTATTTTTCTGGTGTGATGAGCTTAAAGGAGGATGGAAAAAGCTTGCCAGAAATCGCCGGCCACTATTACAACGTGATCTTTAAAGGCGTTATGTTGCTCTTTACCTGCATGCTGCTGTTTTTTGTCGGTGTGGTGTTTATTATGAGCCCGGCCGGCCTGTTGAGTAATTTATCTTTTTTTGAAGGGACTTTTCTAGCGGGCAACACCTTTTGGGTCTTGCTGATCTTGGCGTATTACTTCTTCGCGACCTTACTGCCCATTGATAAAATCATCACCAAACTTTACCCAGTGTTTGGCTTGTTGATGATTGTGATGACGTTGTCCATTGCTGTGGCGATATTGATGGATGCACCACACTTGGGCGAAGTGAATAATATTTTTGCTTACTTCACTGATGACCATGACCATGGCTTATTAAGCCCTAATCCGGATGGTTTGCCGATCTGGCCACTGTTGTTTGTCACTATCACTTGCGGTGCGATCAGTGGCTTTCACTCCACCCAGTCGCCAATGATTGCCCGTTGTTTGACCAATGAAAAATATGCCCGCCCAGTGTTTTATGGTGCGATGGTGTGTGAAGGTATTGTCGCCTGTGTGTGGGCGATGGCCGGTATTGCTGCTTTCCCAGAAGGTTACGTTGGCTTACAGGCCATGCTTGCGCAAGGTGGTCCAGGCTTAGTGGTAAACCATATTGCGACCAGCTATTTGGGTGTGTTGGGTGGGGTGATGGCGATTCTGGCGGTGGCAATTTTCCCGATTACCTCGGGCGATACCGCATTTCGCTCATTGCGCTTAACCATTATGGACGCGTTTAATATTTCCCAGACGGTCTGGCATCGACTTGCTTTAGCAGTGCCGTTGCTGGGTATCGGCTATCTGATGACCTTTTTAGACTTCTCCTTAATTTGGCGCTACTTCGCATTTTCCAATATGCTGTTGTCCACCAGCGTGCTCTGGTTGGCCACCAAGTACTTGTTTGACCGCGGTACCTTCCACTGGATCGTCAGTATTCCAGCGGTAATTGGTACAGCGATCAGTGTCTCCTATATTTCCACGGCGAGTATTGGTTTGAACTTTCCGATGGAGTACAGCAAGTGGATTGGTATTGTGATTGCTATCCTTTGCTTGATTGGATTGATCCATCAAAACCAGAAACGCACGGTGAAAATTGCTGCTAAAACTGCTTAATTCGCTGAATTTAAACATTTTTAGCACAATGCGCTTGACACGTTCTCAAAAAGAGCGAATAATGCGCGCCAGTTGGCTACATAGCTCAGTTGGTTAGAGCGCAGCATTCATAATGCTGATGTCCCAGGTTCAAATCCCGGTGTAGCCACCAAATTTCTTTAAGGGTTAGCGAAAGCTAGCCCTTTTTTTTGCCTAAAAATTGTCGCATATATTTTTCTGGAGCTCAGCGCATTGAGGTGTAAGCTGGTGGGTGTGGGTCTTTACTTTTTACACTTTAGTGCTGGAGCATCTTATGGCTGCGAAAAAAATTCTAATGCTGGTCGGTGATTACGTAGAAGATTACGAGGTTATGGTGCCATTTCAAGCGTTGCAGATGGTGGGTCATACGGTGCATGCCGTCTGCCCAGGCAAGCAAGCTGGTGAGTTTGTGCGCACGGCGATCCATGATTTTGAAGGTGATCAAACCTACAGTGAAAAACCAGGCCATAACTTTGTGCTGAATTTCGATTTTGCGGATGTGCAAGCCAAGGACTATGACGCTCTGGTTGTGCCAGGTGGTCGTTCGCCTGAGTATCTGCGTTTAAATACAGAGGTGTTGGAGCTGGTCCAGGCTTTTGATCAGGCCGACAAGCCAATTGCAAGCGTGTGCCATGGTGCACAGCTGTTGGCAGCGGCAGGTATTTTGCAGGACCGAGAGTGTGCTGCATATCCAGCCTGTGGTCCTGATGTGGAAATGGCGGGCGGGCACTATGTGGAGCTGGATGTTACTGGTGCGCACGTAGAGGGTAATTTAGTGTCTGCACCCGCATGGCCTGCACATCCAAACTGGTTGGCTGGTTTTTTAATGCTGTTGGGTACTAGGATCACTTTATAAGAGTGCTCTATGGGTGCTTTACTTCGCAGAGCGCTGGTTTATAGTTCAACCCAGTATCTGCAATTGTGTATCTCAGTGCGGCTAAGCACTGCTCGCAATCAGGTAGCATTGCACTGTAGAGTGGAATGGTTTTACTGCAACTGAATCTTATCTAAATCCTAAAAGGAAATAAAAATGACGACTGTTACTTTTAAAGGTACTCCTGTACGCATTGATGGCCAGTTTCCGAAAAAAGGCGATCAGGCCCCAGCGTTTAGCTTGGTGAATAAGACTCTGGATGATGTGAGCCTGTCGAGTTTGAGTGGATTACGCAAAATTCTAAATATTTTTCCCAGCATTGATACTGCAACCTGTGCCACCTCAGTGCGTCAATTTAATGAAAAAGCGGCAGAGTTAAAAAACACCCGCGTGTTGTGCATCTCAGCTGACTTGCCCTTTGCTCAAGCGCGTTTTTGTGGTGCAGAAGGCTTGGATCGCGTGCTGATGTTGTCCACCATGCGTGATCCTGATTTCTTCCAGTCGTATGGCGTTGATATCGCTGAAGGTCCATTGGCAGGATTAGCCGCCCGTGCGGTGATCGTTTTAGATGAAAACGATAAAGTACTGTACAGTCAGTTGGTTGCTGAAATTGGCGATGAGCCAGACTACGACAGCGCATTAGCTGTTTTAAGCTAAGGCGGCTTAGCACGCGGTATCAACCCACGTATTGATACCGCGTGCTGGTTTTTAAGACTGTAATGTATTTAACGGTGCTTAATCTTGATTGGCAGTCTCTGTTCTGCAGTATTTCTGGTTGTGACCCCGTACCTTCTAAGCGGCGCCAAGAATTCTAAGACTGCGCTAACCCCATATGAATTTCGTCCTCTGCTGTGCACAGCATCTGGATATTAAAAGCATGCATCAGCGGCTGTGTTTTGAGTCATTTTGCCTTTAAATTCTTGCGAACTGACTTAACGCAAGGATGAAGGTAAATTGATGGTAAAGAGCCTGCTAAGCAGGCCGAAGGCTGTTATCTTTCATGCTCCCAAGGACTGTGAATAGCTGATATGTCTGAATCCCTTGTTAATCCCTCGAAAAAAACCTCGAAAAAGTTTTATTTTTATTTGCTGTTACTTGCCGTGCTCGCCGGCGCAGGTTGGTGGTGGTGGCAAAGTGCCGCTGAATCAACATGGGCGGCAGCTTTATGGGCGCAGTGCCGGTCAATGCGCAGCAAGTGCGTGAGGATCGTTTTGCCGTGCAGCTGCGAGCTTTGGGTACGGTAACCCCGTGGAATGCAGTCAGCGTCACCAGTCAGGTTTCTGGCGAACTGGATCAAGTGTTATTTACTGAGGGGCAGTTTGTCGAAGCGGGTACTTTGCTTGCACAAATTGATCCGCGTAATTATCAAGCCTCATTGTTACAAGCAGAAGGTGCCTTGCAAGAAACCCGTGCGCAACTGGCCAGCGCTGAATTGGATCTAAAGCGTTATCAGGGCTTATATAAAGAAGACTCGGTGGCTAGACAAACTTTGGAGCAGCAAGAAGCTCTGGTTGCGCAGTACCGTGGTACCTTAAAAGTGCGGCAGGCACAGCGCGACAATGCTCGTTTGGAGGTGGAGCACACCCGTATTGTTGCGCCCATTTCTGGTCGCTTAGGTTTGCGCGCTGCTGCAGGCGGTGCTGCAAGCGTATCGCTTAGAACAGCCACTGAGCGTACAGGCGTGGAATCGTGATGAAACCGAGCTGCTGGCTGAAGGGGTGCTGGACAGCATTGATAATCAGGTGGATGTCAGCACCGGCAGTGTGCGTTTAAAAGCGCGTTTCGATAACCCTCAACAGGTGTTGTTTCCCAATCAGTTTGTCAATGTGCATCTACAGGTAACGGTGCATGACAATGCTTTATTAGTGCCAGCGGATGCCATTCAGTTTGGTACCAATGGCCGTTTTGTCTGGAAAATCGAAGAGGACGATACGGTGGTGATCCAACCCATTGCAATTATTACCAGCGATGGCACTTGGAGTATGTTGCGCTCAGGCTTAGCAGCGGGTGACTGGGTGGTGGTGGAAGGTGTTGACCGGTTGCGCAGTGGCAGTAAAGTTGAGCGCGTTGTGCCCGCCGGCGAAGAGCCTACGGTGATTGAAGGTAAAGATGCCGTGCCAGCTGTTGATCCAAGCACGCCAGCCCCAGAGACACGCCAGGCATCTGAGCAGAAGCCGGCCCCATGAACGTCTCACGGATATTTATTCAGCGTCCAGTGGCCACCACACTGTTGATGTTGGCGATTTTTTTAGCCGGAGCCTTGGCCTACCGTTTATTGCCGGTGGCGGCCTTACCGCAAGTGGATTACCCGACCATTCGCGTGCTGACCTTGTACCCCGGTGCCAGCCCACAGGTGATGAACAGTGCAGTAACAGCACCGTTGGAACGTCAGTTTGGCCAGATGCCAGGACTGGATCAGATGTCCTCCACCAGTTCTGGCGGGGCATCGGTGATCAGCCTGCGTTTTAGTTTAGATCTTGAACTGGATGTGGCTGAGCAAGAAGTGCAGGCGGCAATCAATGCCGCGACCAATCTTTTGCCGCGGGATTTACCAGCCCCGCCGGTGTATAACAAGGTCAATCCAGCCGACAGCCCGGTGCTGACCTTAGCCATTACCTCTAAAAGTGTGCCGCTGCCGCAGGTCAATGACTTAGTGGATACCCGCATGGCGCAAAAAATTGCGCAAATCAGCGGGGTGGGTTTGGTCAGTGTTGGTGGTGGTCAGCGTCCTGCGGTGCGCATCCGTGCCAATCCACAAGCGTTGGCTGCCGCAGGGTTAACCCTGGCCGATGTGCGCAGTATGATTACCCGCTCCAACGTTAATCAGCCTAAGGGCAGTATTGATGGGCCATCGCGAATTACCCAGCTGGACGCCAATGACCAGCTGCGCTCGGCGGACGATTACGCCGAGCTGATTATTGCTCATAACGATGGTCATGTGCTGAAACTGAACGATGTGGCCGAGATTATTGAAGGCGCGGAGAACAATCGTTTAGCCGCTTGGGCCGATCTTAATCAAGCGGTATTGCTCAATATCCAGCGTCAACCCGGGGCCAACGTGATTGAAGTGGTGGAAAATATTGAAGCGTTATTGCCCAGTATTATTGCCACTTTGCCGGCCAGTCTTGAAGTCAGTGTGCTCACCGACCGCACCCAAACCATTCGCGCGGCAGTCAGCGATGTGCAGTTTGAGTTGATGCTGGCAGTGGCCTTAGTGGTGTTAGTGACGTTTTTATTCTTAAAACGTATGACTGCAACCTTAATTCCGTCGATTGTGGTGCCTTTGTCGCTGATAGGCACTTTTGCGGTGATGTATTTATTTGGCTTTTCGCTGAATAACCTCACCCTGATGGCGTTGACCATTGCTACCGGCTTTGTCGTTGATGATGCCATTGTCATGTTGGAAAACATCGCCCGGCATATTGAACTGGGCGAAACGCCAATGAATGCGGCGCTCAAGGGCGCGAAACAAATCAGCTTTACCTTGGTGTCGTTAACCTTCTCGTTGATTGCGGTCTTGATTCCACTGCTATTTATGGCCGATGTGGTGGGGCGCTTGTTCCGTGAGTTTGCCATTACCTTGGCGATGGCTATTTTGATTTCGCTGGTCATTTCCCTGACCTTAACCCCGATGATGTGCGCGCGTTTATTACGTCCAGGCAAAGAAGACGAGAAAAAAGACGATTGGCTGAGCCGCAGCATTAATCATTACGCTGATGGCCTACGTTGGGTATTACAGCATCAGATGCTGACCCTGTGGTTTGCCGTGGCCACTTTTGTACTCACGGCCTTGTTGTGGATGTGGGTACCCAAGGGCTTTTTCCCCGAGCAAGACACTGGAGTGATTCAAGGTATCTCGGAAGCGCCGCAAAGTATTTCTTTTAGCGCCATGAGTGAACGTCAGCAGCGGTTAAGTGCGGTGTTATTACAAGACCCGGCGGTGCACAGCGTGTCTTCACAAATTGGCGTGGATGGTGATAACCCCACCCTGAATACGGGTCGAATGCTGATTAACCTGAAGCCTTTTAATCAGCGCGATGTCTCTGCCGGGGAAGTGATTAACCGCTTGCGTCCAGAGCTGGATAAGGTGTTAGGGATTCAGTTGTTTATGCAGCCGGTGCAGGATCTCAGTATTGAAGATCGGGTCAGCCGTACCCAGTTTCAGTTCAGCTTGGAGTCAGCCGATGAGCAGCAGTTGCACAATTGGGTACCCACTTTATTGAGCCAATTACAAAGCCTGCCGCAGTTGCAAGATGTTGCCAGTGATTTACAGGCCAACGGCTTACAGTATTACCTGAATATTGACCGTGATTTAGCTGGACGCTTAGGCGTCAGTATCGCCACCTTAACCGATGCGTTGTATGACGCCTTTGGTCAACGGCAGATCTCAACCATCTTTACCCAAACCAGTCAGTACCGGGTGGTGCTGGAAAGTATCAGCAATCCGGATGATGCGCTGGCGGCCTTACACGATGTGCATGTGCGCGGCGCTGATGGGCAAGCCATACGTTTGGCCAGTTTGGTTAAGGTGGAAGAAAACTCTGCAGCCTTATTGCTCAACCATATCGGCCAGTTTCCGGCAGTGACGGTGTCCTTTAACTTGGCCCCCGGTGTCTCGCTGGGTGAAGCGGTGGACTTGATTGAGCAAGCGCAGCTGGATTTAGCCATGCCCGCCTCGATTCAAAGTAACTTCCAAGGCGCAGCAGCGGCGTTTAGGGCGTCGCTGTCCAGTACTTTACTGCTGATCTTAGCCGCGGTGGTCACCATGTACTTGGTGCTGGGGGTGCTTTATGAAAGTTATATCCATCCGCTGACCATTCTTTCCACCTTGCCGTCGGCAGCCATTGGTGCGCTGTTGGCATTGTTTGTTACTGGCAATGATTTGAGCTTGATTGCGATTATTGGGATTATTTTGTTGATCGGTATTGTCAAGAAAAACGCGATTATGATGATCGACTTTGCTTTGGATGCCGAGCGCCATCAGGGCTTAAGTCCGGAAGAAGCAATTTTCCAAGCGGCATTATTGCGTTTTCGGCCGATTCTTATGACCACCTTAGCGGCCTTATTTGCGGCCTTGCCTTTGATGTTTGCCAGCGGCTCAGGAGCCGAGTTGCGGCAGCCTTTGGGTTTGGTGATGGTCGGTGGTTTGTTGCTCAGTCAAGTGCTGACGCTGTTTACCACCCCAGTGATTTATCTGTTTTTTGATCGCTTAAGTGCCCGCACTAAAGCGCGCTTTAAATTGGGCGTTGAGTCGTGAATCTGTCCGCACCCTTTATTAAACGACCCGTAGCGACCATGCTGCTGAGCCTGTCAATTATTTTGCTGGGGCTGCTGGGCTACCGTTTACTGCCCGTGGCACCGCTACCGGATATGGATTTCCCCATGATTACCGTGCAGGCCAGCTTGCCCGGTGCCAGTCCGCAGGTGATGGCAGCCACAGTTGCCACACCGCTGGAGCGCTCGCTGGGCAGCATTGCCGGTATCAGCCAAATGACCAGTCGTAGCGGGCTGGGTCGCACGCGAATTATGATTCAGTTTGATTTGGGCCATGATATCAATGCTGCGGCCCGTGAGGTGCAGGCGGCGATTAATGCCGCCCATGAGCTGCTGCCCAGTGGCATGCGCAGTATGCCCACTTATCGTAAAGTGAATCCCACGCAAGCGCCGATTATGGTTTTGGCGCTGACCAGTGAAGTGCTGGAAAAAGGCCAGATGTATGATTTAGCCGACAGCATTGTTGCGCAAAAGCTGATGCAAGTGCAGGGCGTAGGGGATGTACAAATTGGTGGCAGTTCGTTGCCGGCAGTACGGGTGGAGCTGGAGCCGCGGCGTTTAGAACAATATGGCATTGCGCTGGATGATGTGCGGCAGACCATTGCCGATGCCAATCAGCAAAACCCCAAAGGCCAGCTCGAGCAGGGTAATCGTCACTGGCAACTGCAAGGCAATGACCAACTGCATAGCGCTAAGGAATATGCACCATTAATTATTCGTTATGTTGACGGTGCGGCCTTGCGTTTGCGCGATGTAGCGACAGTCACTGATAGTGTGGAAAACCGTTATAACAGCGGTTTCTTTAATGATGAAGATGCAGTGCTGTTGGTGATTAACCGTCAAGCCAGCGCCAATATCATTGCCACCATTGAAGCCATTCAAGCAGAATTACCTGCTCTGCAAGCGGTGTTACCGGCCAGCGCTAAACTGGAAGTGGCCATGGATCGCTCGTCAGTGATTCGCGCCACTTTGCATGAGGCGCAGCGATCGTTATTGATTGCCACTGCCTTGGTGATTGGCGTGGTGATGCTGTTTTTAGGCCATTGGCGCGCTGCCGTGATTCCTGCGCTGGCGGTACCGGTGTCGTTAATTGGCAGTTTTGCCGCCATGTATCTGCTGAATTTTTCCTTAAATAACCTCTCGCTAATGGCGTTGATTATTGCCACCGGTCTGGTGGTGGATGACGCCATTGTGGTGTTGGAAAATATTGCGCGGCATATCAATAACGGTAAAAAGCCACTGCAAGCGGCGATTGATGGTTCCCGTGAAGTGGGCTTTACCTTGCTGTCGATGAATCTGTCGTTGGTGGTGGTGTTTGTTTCGATTTTATTTATGGGCGGTTTGATTGAGCGCTTATTTCGCGAGTTCTCCATCACCCTGACCGTGGCGATTTTGATCTCGCTGCTGGTGTCTTTAACCCTGACGCCGATGTTGTCAGCCCGTTGGTTGCGGCCGACGCTGGTGGATGAGCAGCAGCAACCCAATCTGCTGCAACGCTTTGGGCTCTGGGTCGCTGCTGGATATAAAAGATCCTTGGCATGGACACTTAACTATCAGCGCTGGATGCTGCTGGGTTTACTGCTGACCATTGGCGTTAATGTCTGGTTATTTATTGAAGTACCAAAAACCTTTATGCCGCAGCAGGATACCGGTCAGTTGATGGGCTTTATTCGCAGCGATGATGGGCTGTCCTACCATACCATGCAGCCGAAAATGGAAGTCTACCGCCAAGCCTTGCTGAAAGATCAGGATGTGGAAACTGTGGCGGGCTTTATCGGTGGTGGCAGCAGTGCGTTTTTAATTGTGCGTTTAAAACCCATTAAACAGCGTGACAGCTCAGCACAGGAGGTTGTCGATCGCTTGCGTGGAGAGATTCCCAAAGTAGCAGGTTCGCGCTTATTTTTAATGCCAGAACAAGACCTCAATGTGGGGCGCCGTGAAGGCGGTAGCACCGATAATGAATATGTATTGCTGGCCAGTGAGCTGGATGATTTGCGCATTTGGCAGCCCAGGGTGCGCGATGCCTTAAAAACCTTGCCAGAGTTGACCGATATCGACAGTAAAGAAGGCCGTGGTGCTCAGCAGGTGACTTTAGAGGTGGACCGTGCCACTGCTGCGCGTTTGGGGGTGGATATGGCCATGGTCACCTCGTTGCTCAATAACGCCTTTAGTCAGCGTCAGGTTTCAACTATTTATGGCAGCCTCAACCAGTACAGCGTGGTGCTGGAGATTGATCCAAGGTTTGTCGGCTCACCCCAGGTGTTGGAGCAGGTGCAAGTGATTACCGCCGATGGTAAGCGGGTGCCGTTGTCGGCGTTTACCCGCTGGGAGTCGACTTTGGAGCAAGAGCGAGTGCAGCATGATGGCCAGTTTGCGGTAGAAAGTATTGGCTTTGCCTTGGCCCCTGGAGTGAGTTTAGAGCAGGCCAGTCAGGCGATTGAAACTGCTATGGCGAAGATTAACTTGCCCAATGAGGTGCAAGGGCGCTTAGGCGGTACCGCAGGTGTATTCCAGCAAAGCCAAGGAGCGCAAGGACTGATGCTGCTGGCATCGATTGTGCTTGTGTATTTGGTGTTGGGTATTTTATATGAAAGCTATATCCACCCACTGACCATTCTTTCGACCTTGCCATCTGCCGGTGTAGGCGCCTTATTGGCGATTCAGTTGACCGGTGGCGAGTTCAGCCTGATCTCTTTGTTAGGTTTATTCTTGTTGATTGGTGTGGTGAAAAAGAACGCTATTTTAATGATTGATCTGGCGTTGCAGCTGCAGCGTGAAATGAAAATGAGTGCCGAACAAGCGATTCAGAAGGCCTGTGAGCAACGTTTCCGGCCGATTATGATGACCACCATGGCAGCGATTCTGGGTGCTGTACCGTTATTGATCAGTAGCGCTGAAGGCTCGGAAGCGCGCCAGCCCTTGGGTTTGGCAATTGTTGGCGGTTTGCTGCTCAGTCAGCTGTTAACCCTGTACAGCACGCCCGCTGTGTATCTATTCTTTGACCGTTTAAGCGTCCGTGTTCGGCGTAAAAAGACGGCAGCAACACTGGAAGTAGCCCCATGAAACCGATGCTTAAACTCAGTCTATATGCCCTTGCTGGAGTGGTGTTAAGTGGTTGTGCCATGGGCCCTAACTATCAACGGCCAGAGGCGCCACTGCCTCTTGAGTTTCGCCACACACCGGGCTGGAAAGTTGCCGAGCCTGCAGACTTAAGCACTTCTGTCCCATGGTGGTCACTGTATCAAGATGCACCCTTGACAGAGCTACTGAAGCAGTTGGAGGCATCCAACCAAAACTTGCGTGCCGCAGAAGCCGCGTGGCGTGAAGCACGAGCATTAGTGGGCGGCACGCGCTCTGCGCTCTATCCAAGCGCCAGCGGACAAGTGGGGACAATCCGCAGTGGTAACGATCAGGGTAGCGGAAAAACCAATGAGGTGGCCTTGGGTTTAAGTTGGCAGCTGGATATTTGGGGGCAGGTGCGTCGTCAAATTGAAGCCAGTGAAGCCAATGCCCAAGCCAGTGCTGCTGAATGGGTAGGGGTGCGTTTAAGTCAGCAAGCTGAGTTGGTACAGAATTATTTTCAGCTGCGGGTGATTGATGAGCAAATACGTTTGTTCGATGCCACTATTAAGTCGTATGAGCGTTCGCTGCGCACCACTGAAAACCGTTACCGAGCGGGCATGGTGACCCGAGCCGATGTTGCTCAGGCACTGACCCAACTGAGAAACACCCAAGCCCAGCGGCTTGATTTGGACTGGCAGCGGGCCCGTTATGAGCACGCCATTGCGTTGTTAGTTGGCAGTACACCCAATGCCTTGCAAGTGAGCAGTGTCGCGACCTTGCCGAATTTGCCAGCGTTACCGATGGACGTAGCTTCATCCTTGTTAGAGCGCCGTCCGGATATTGCTGCAGCGGAGCGTCGAGTGATGGCGGCCAATGCCGAAATAGGTGTGGCGCAAACGGCGTATTTTCCGGATTTAACCTTGAGTGCCAGCGGCGGCTATCGCGGCAGTAATTTAGCCGATTGGATTAGCCTGCCCAATCGTTTCTGGTCCATTGGCCCACAGTTTGCCATGACGTTATTTGATGCCGGTTTGCGCCGCGCAAAAGTTGAACAAGCGGAAGCACGTTATGACCAGCAAGTGGCTCGTTATCGCCAAGTGACCTTGCAGGCCATTGGTGAGGTAGAAGATGCTTTGGTGCAGCTCAATGTTTTACAACAAGAGATTGAAGTGCAGCGTGAAGCCTTAGTTGCATCCCTTGATGCGCTAAAGCTGGTTGAAAACCAGTATCAAGCTGGGGTGGTGGATTTTCTTGCTGTGAGCAGTGCACAGACCGCTGCATTGAACAGTGAGCGCGCGCTGCTTAACTTGCTGGGCATGCAATTGACCGCCAGTGTGCAATTGATCAGCGCGCTGGGTGGTGGCTGGCAAGATAACCTAAGCGAGCAGACCCTACCTACGACTTCAGCATCTCAAACAACAGCGCCCTAGGTTGCACAGCTCCCAATGCAGTGCACCTCAATCATAGGCATTTTGTTAAATTCTCTAGAGTTGTGCTGGTCGAGTGAGTGGTTTATTTTGTATGCTGACGTTAACGTAAAGCATGCTTATAATTGCTCCTCTAAAAATAAGGATAAAAACAATGGAAGAAGGTTTTTGGCAGACTCGCTGGCAACGTGATCAAATCGGTTTCCACCTCAATGTGGTGAATCCAGATTTGGAACTCTATTGGCCACGTTTAGAGATTGCTCAAGGCAGTAAGGTGTTTGTGCCCTTGTGTGGCAAAAGTGTCGATCTGCAAAAGTGTCGATCTTTGCTGGCTGGCTGAACAAGGCTACACAGTGCTGGGCATTGAGCTGATTGAAAAAGCGGTCACTGATTTTTTTGTTGAGCAAAACTTAACCCCGGTGATTACCCAGCAAGGACTGTTCACGGCTTATACAGCAGATAAAATCACTATTTTACAGGGTGATTTTTTTGATTTAACCGCCGAAGATTTAACGGATTACCCAGCGTTTTATGACCGTGCCGCTTTGATTGCTTTGCCGGATGATTTGCGTAAGCAATATGCCGTGCATTTAAGCAAAATCATGCCGCAAGGCTGTAAAGGCTTATTGCTAACCATGGACTACCCACAGCATCAAATGAAAGGCCCACCCTTTGCAGTACCT
>CAJDVK010000030.1_pt1 | contig 21130 bp, 19 predicted proteins | sample 7391401 | NCBI WGS metagenome assembly CAJDVK01 (sample SAMEA7055696, study PRJEB34461) | soil metagenome | biome: terrestrial ecosystem; feature: Peninsula; material: soil | place: Antarctica | collected 2016
GCAGCTGCAGTAGGCTTAGATGGTGGCGTGCTGGTCGCGGGCGTACTAGACGCTGTCGGCGCGCTTGGCGCGATAACTGCTGCGCTGGGCGTTGGCTCGTTGCTGTCTGCAGGCGCTGGGCTATCAGTGCTGGCTGGCGGAGAAGTCGGTTCTACTGGTTTAGTGGCTGCCGTTGTTGGGTCGCTTGTTGTTGTGGGTGTGGCGTTATTGTCGCCCATAAATGGACGACCTACATCGGAGGCATCGTCGCCCGTCAATGGACGATCTACATCGGAGGCATCGTCGCCCGTCAATGGACGATCTACATTGGAGGCATCGTCGCCCATAAATGGACGACCTACATTGGGTACATTGTCGGCCGTAAATGGATGGTTTGCGTTGGGTGCATTGTCGTCAGACTCTGTGCCCTTGGCTTGGTCGTCTGTTGTTGCTGTGCCCGTTGCCGCTCCACTGCTAAAAGACACTAGGGTGACGTCGAGGCTTTGGCTCAATTCAGGCGTTTGCTTAAGCTCCCAGTCCCAGCTGAAAATCACTGCTAGATGCACCATGACGGCAATCAACAAGGCTAAAGCTAAGCGCTTCGCGATGGGATTGGCAGGTTGCGGCCGGGCAAAAGGATTATCAGCAGAAAATTTCATAGGTGTTTTAAGGCGCTCGCTAGCGGCTGCAGTGGAGCTGCCAAACCGCGCTGGCTGGGTTGTCTCAATAGAGCCTGCCTATCGACAGGCTCTGCACTCGGGTTTAGGCCGCTTAACTGCGCTCAGCGAGCTGCTTGGCAATGGCCTCCATAATCTGATCGCCAATTTTGGTATCAAAGGCATCATCAATTTCACGGATACAGGTTGGGCTGGTGACGTTGATTTCCGTCAGGTGCTCACCAATCACATCCAAGCCGACAAAGAGTAGGCCGCGCTTACGCAACTCTGGGCCGATTTGTGCGGCAATCCAGCGGTCTTTTTCGGTTAAGGGTTGTGCCACACCGCGGCCACCGGCAGCGATATTACCGCGGGTTTCACCAGCGGCTGGGATGCGCGCGAGGCTATAAGGCACAGGCTCACCGTCAATCATTAAGATGCGCTTGTCCCCGTCTTTAATGGCTGGCAAGAATTTTTGCGCCATAATTTGTTGGCTGCCATGGTCGGTGAGGGTTTCTAAAATCACCGATAAGTTGGGGTCGCCTTTCAGGTGGCGGAAAATCGATGAGCCGCCCATACCGTCCAGCGGTTTCAGAATAATGTCACCGTGCTCGTCAGCAAATTCGCGCAGAATATCGGCGCGGCGGCTGACCACTGTTGGTGGGGTGCATTGTGGGAACAGCGTGGCAAATAATTTCTCGTTGCAGTCGCGCAGGCTTTGCGGACGGTTGACCACTAGACTGCCTGCCGCTTCGGCTTGTTCCAGCAAGTAGGTGCTGTATAAGAACTCGCTATCAAAGGGCGGGTCTTTGCGCATTAAAATAACATTGAGGTGACCCAACGCCTCATCCATTTCATCGCCAAGCTCAAACCAGGCATCTGGATCATTAAATACTTTTAACGGACGCATCCGTGCGCGGGCTTCACCACTGCGCTGATATAGGTCCTGAGGTTCCATATAAAACAAAGACCAGCCACGGGCTTGGGCCGACAATAACATGGCTAATGAGCTGTCTTTCTTAAATGAAATATCCTTAATAGGATCCATTATGACGCCAAGACGAACCTGCATGATAGAGCTCCAATTCAAATTAAGTTGCTTATAATGCACCCTAGCTTGGCTGAATAACAGTGCTAGGGCGACTTGAGTTGATATCCCCCAGCGGAAAGGACTGGGGCTACTAGGCTTGGCGACTCTGCCTGAGCGCGCAAGTGCTAGTGCTGCTGTTAGCTTACGGTGGTCAGTGACATGACTGCCGCTGCACGTCCATTTTTCATGTGTAGACCCTTGGGCCGCACATTGAAGGTCTGTTGTTGTGCGCGCTGGTTGTGAGTGGCTGCGCGCTGATTAATCGCCTGATTTTGAATATCGATGTTGTCGGCAGTGTGCAGCAGGGGTTTTAAGGTTGTGTTGCGGCTGGCTGCGGCACTTTTCGTGACTCGGGAAGAATAATATCCATGGACACCGGTAAGTGATCCGAAATGGGGATCGGCAGCACGGACATATTATCGATTTCCAGATCTGTACTGATCAAAATATGATCCAAACAGCGTTGCGGCTTCCAACTGGGGAAGGTGGCGCAAATTTGCGGTGCGTGCAGATCCAGACCGCTGAGGGGCGAATTAACCAGCAGGTTTTCCGCGTCGGTATTCATATCACCCATTAACACCACATGCTTATAATCGCTGACCATCTCACGGATATAACCCAGCTGCAGATTGCGCGCACGGGTGCCTAAAGCTAAGTGCATGGAGACCACCGCAATGGCATCGGCACCCTGACCAATTTGCGCCAAAATCGCTCCGCGACCAGCAGGACCGGGCAGCGGATGATCTTCTAAACGTTGTGGCTCAACCCGGGTTAGCAAGCCATTACTGTGCTGAGCAAAGGGGCCTAGATCGCGGTTACGCTGCTGATACCAGTAGGGGAAATTACCCAGTTGGGCCAGCTTTTGTACTTGGTTGATATTGCCTGAGCGCAAACTTCCGCCATCGGCTTCTTGCAGGGCGACAATGTCGTAGTCACCCAGTAAAAAGCCGATTTTTTCCAGATTACGATACCGCTCTTGGTGCGGTATTAAGTGTTTCCAACTGCGGGTGACATAGTGTCGATAAGCGCTGGTACTGATACCCACTTGAATATTGAAACTCAGCAGGCGAATGCGCTGCTCATTACGGGGCAGTAAATCGGCGCTACTGAGCTCATTGTAGTTGGCATCACATAAGATGATTGAGCGTTCTTTGCTTAAGCGACGAGGTATCAGCACGGCAATATCCTATTCAGTTTGACGTTCTTGTTCGATCAGAGCATCGGCAACATCTACGGTTTCTTGGAGACCACCGGCCATACCAATATCAAAGCGGTACTTACCGTTAATCACCATGGCAGGTACACCAGTGATTTGATAGGCAATGGCTTGTTGCTTGGCTTTTTCCATTTTGCTTTTCACGCTAAAAGAATCCCAAGTTTTTAAGAAGAGTTCTTTATCCACGCCTTGTTCAGCAACAAAGTTGGCAATTTCAGTGGCGCTGGCTAATTTGCGGCCTGAGTTATGCAGGGCATTGAAAATACTGTCATGCACTTGGCGATCGGCTTGCATGGTTTCTAAGGTGTAAAACAGTTGGCCATGCAGGTTCCAAATACCACCAAACATCGCCGGTACGCGGACAAAGTTAACGTCTTCAGGCAATGTTTCGGACCAGGCTTTTAAGGTTGGTTCGAGTTGATAGCAATGTGGGCAGCCATACCAAAACAAGGCTGCAGCTTCGACTTTTTCAGGCTGTGCGGTCGGGACTGGGCTGGTTAAAGTAATGTAGTTGCTGCCTTCCACCAATTCCTGCGCAAGCACAGTAGACCCAAATAGGCTAGCGCCGACTAATACAGCTGACATAAGCAAATTGCGCATTGTGAAACTCCGTTAGGTTTTTTATAAGCGAGTAAATGTATTGATTATTAGACTACTGAACAATCTGTCAGTTCCTAGCTAGCCCTTGCAGTGCCAGCTGGCAAAGCTTAAGTAATCTTTCTAGCTCTATTGTAGCTTAGCCAGCGTCCATAGGTCGCCCGTAATTGTTAGCATTTGCGTTGTAGCTGAATTGGCCCAAATGTAGGTCGTCCCTTTAGGGCGACACATCCCTCAGCCAGCGTTTTTGCATTGGGGCATTTGCAATGCCCGTGTCGGGCTGAAGCCGCGACCTACAGGGGGGTGCAGTATGTTTTTTAATGTAGGTCGCGCCTTTAGGCCGACAAATCTTCCAGACAACGTCTTTGCCTCAGAAAGCCTGTTAGGTCGTCCCTTTAGGGCGACACGTCCCTCAGCCAGCGCTTTTGCATTGGGGTATTTGCAATACCCATGTCGGGCTGAAGCCGCGACCTACCAGAATGACCTGCAGTAGGATCTTTGCACTTGTATGCATAACGAAGTGGGATGATTGCTTTTAATTAAGCTTTTTGGGGAAGATTGCAGCGGATCAAGGGTGACTGACGTATGCTTTTTGCTGTGGCCTGGTTCAGCGGTGGTGCTACCGGGAACAGGCGATGTTGACCCACTGAAAAAAGAGATGAGGTGCTGCAATGGATATTGAGCTGGCCCGTACATTTTTAGCCATTGTGCGCTGTGGCAGTTTTATTGCCGCGGCGGAGCAATTGTGTGTCACTCAAACCACGGTGACTGCGCGGATTAAAAATCTTGAGGGGCTGCTCAATTGTTCATTGTTTGTGCGTAACCGTGCAGGCGCGAGCTTAACTGTGCATGGGGAGCACTTTGTCCGTTATGCCCATCAACTGCTGCAAACGTGGGAGGCGGCGCGCAATGCTTTGCCTTTTCCAGACAGTTTGCAAGTGCAGCTGCAACTCGCCGCTGAAGCCAGTTTGTGGAATCCGCTCCTGAAAGACTGGTTTGCTCGGCTGGCGCAAGAGCAGAGCAGTTATGCGGTAAATGCCAGTGTCTATGATTTCAGTACCCTGCGAACCAAGCTGGAAAGCGGCAAGCTGGACGCGGTCTTGATGCATGAGCCGCATTATTGGCCGGGTTTGCAAGTGGAGCAGCTACTGGAGGAAAAGCTGGTGCAAGTGCAGTCAGTGTTGCAGCCCGACCCCTATATTTATGTGGACTGGGGTACCTTATTTCGCCAGCAACATGACGCGGTGTTGCCGGAGCATGCGCACAGTGCGCTGCGTTGCAATCTCGGGCCTTTGGCGTTGCAGACAATTTTACACCAAGGCGGCCGTGGTTATTTTAGAACGCGGGTGGTGGAGTCCTATATCGAACAAGGCAGCTTACAACGAGTGCCTTATGCACCAGAGTTTTCCTGGCCAATTTATATTGTTTATGCAGAAGTACAGGCCAATCCAGCCTTGCAGCATGCCTTAGGTGTGCTTAAAACTTTAATCCAAGATGATGCCAATTGGCAGCAAGAGCGCTTGAGTTATTAGGCGCAATGGCCTAAATGTAGGTCGTCCCTTTAGGGCGACAATTTTATCAGGCAATACCTTTGTGTCAGGGCGTTTGCAACGCCCATGTCGGGCTGAAGCCGCGACCTACAAGGGCAACCTCAACCTACACGAGCGGTTTTCAAGTTTTGCGTTTTTGTATTAGGGCATTTTCAACGCCCATGTCGGCCTAAAGGCGCGACCTACAAAAGCGAACAATAAGCGAGTAAGAGTGGATTAAAATCGGATCAGCCAGCTGCGGTACAGTGCGGCAATCAGGTCGGTTTGGGTGACAATTCCGGTCAGCTGTTGCAGCTCATCCACCACCGGCATGTAGTGCAGACCTTGATCGCTGAGCAAGGTTACCAACTCGGTCAGCGGTGTAGCGGGGCCGACGCTAATCACTGGCGTGGTCATAATGTGTTTTAAGCGCTTATTGCGTAAATAACGCAGGCGGTGGAAGCGACTGATGGGGGCATCCAGTTCAAAATATTTAAGTAAATCCACCAAGGTCACAATGCCGACCAATTCTTGCCGTTGATTAACCACAGGTAAGGCTTTTAAACGGTGTTCTTTTAGAATCACCCAAGCTTCTTCAATGGGCATTTCCGCATGACCCATGCGTAAGTCCCGCGACATAATTGCCGCAGCGGTGAGGTTATTGGTACGGCGCTTAAAAGTGTGTGCTTCGGTGAGGCGCAATAATTCTTCTAAGTCTTCGCGGCGCACATCCACATAGGTACCAAACTCTTCCAGAGCGTTGTCCAAATCTTCTTCGTTAAAGCTGGTGCGCACAGTGGGCAGAGGGTCCGCTGTGGTGCGTACACTTTCTGCTGCTGGGGTAGTCGGTCGTGGATAAGGGGTGCCGGTTAAATTATTAAATAACAGCGCAATGCACAGCAAAAGTAAGGACTGACTGGCCACCGGTAGCAATACGGCAAAGCCGAGCAGGTTGAGGGTGGGATCCAGAGCAACAGTTAGCGCAATGGCACAGCTGGGTGGGTGTAAACAGCGTAATGCCAACATGCAGGCAATGGCGCAGCAGGTGGCGGCGGCAGCACGTAGCACCGGTTCGCCAATATAAAGTACGCAGAGCACACCAATCGCAGCGGAGAATAGATTGCCAGCCAACACCGACCATGGATGGGCCAGCGGTGTGGCTGAGGTCAGAAACAGCAGCACTGCTGAAGCACCAATGGGCGCGGCTAGGCTAATGGCAACGTCACCGCCAAAAATAAGATGACTGCTAAGAACGCAGACAATTACGCTAAGAAAGACACCGCTACCCGCGCGCAGCCACTCTTTGGCGGGAATATTGAGAGACAGAGGGGTGAAAGCTTGAAGCCATTGAGCGCGCACAAATGTATTTCCGTATCTAAGGGTTATCAAAAAAAACAACGGCACAGGGTGCCGTTGTTGAGGGGGTATGGCGCAAGTGAGCCGTGATTAATTAAGCTTTGCTTAAGGCCTAAAGTTGCATTGTTGCGCTAAGTGTTCAGGTAAACAGGGGCGGCCGGTTTCCTGTTCTACGCGCAGCGCTGCTGGGCGATCATCAGCAAAAGGCAGCATAGCAGCGTGATCCATTTCCAGCTGGCTCATATGCGTTAAGCACCAATAGCCAGCGGCCATACAGGCAATTCCGATTAAAATAAACATCAGTTACACCTCCGCAGGTTGTGTTGCAGGTTGTGTTGCAGGTTGTTTCTGTTGTGCTGGCTGGCGCAAAGTCAGCCAGGTATTAAACAGCATAATAGTCATGCCTAAGACAAACAGAGAGCCGCCAATAAGCCGGGCAATATAGCCAGCATGGGAGGCTTCCAGCGCTTCAACAAAGGAGTACGACAAGGTGCCGTCCTCATTGATCGCGCGCCACATTAAGCCTTGGGTAATACCGTTGACCCACATGGCGGCGATGTAAATAACTGTGCCCATGGTGGCCAGCCAAAAGTGCAGGTTAATCAAACCAATGCTGTACATTTTTCGATGATTCCACAGTTTGGGAATCATATGGTAGAGGCTGCCGAAACTGATCATGGCGACCCAGCCCAAAGCGCCGGCGTGCACATGGCCAATGGTCCAGTCGGTGTAGTGGGATAATGAGTTGACCGTTTTAATCGCCATCATTGGTCCTTCAAAAGTGGACATACCGTAGAAGGCCAGTGAGACCACGAGGAAACGTAAAATTGGGTCGCTGCGCAATTTATGCCAAGCGCCAGATAAGGTCATCATCCCGTTGATCATCCCGCCCCAACTCGGCGCCAGTAGAATAACCGACATGGCCATACCTAAACTTTGTACCCAGTCTGGTAGTGCGCTGTAATGCAAGTGGTGTGGGCCAGCCCAGATATAAATCGAAATAATCGCCCAGAAATGCACAATGGATAAACGGTAGGAATAGATCGGCCGCTCCACTTGTTTTGGCACAAAGTAATACATCATGCCGAGGAAACCCACCGAGAGAATAAAGCCCACCACGCTGTGCCCAAACCACCATTGCACCATGGCATCGGTGGCACCGGCATACACTGGATAAGACTTCAGCAAGGTTACGGGAATGGCCACGTGGTTAATAATATGCACCATTGCGGTGACGATAATAAAAGCCCCGTAGAACCAGTTGGCCACATAAATATGTGAGGTTTTACGGCGCATAATGGTGCCAAAAAACAACCATGTATAGACAATCCACAAGACGGTTAACAGCGTGGCCAAAGGCCATTCCATCTCAGCGTACTCTTTGGTGGTGGTGTAACCGAGGGAATAGCTGATCACTGTGGCGACCAGCATGGCTTGCCAGCCCCAAAAAAACAGTGTTGCTGCACTATCCGAGGGCAAGCGCGCATAGCAGGTGCGTTGCACAATATAAAAGGAGGTGGCAATCAGTGCGCAGCCGCCAAAAGCAAAGATCACTATATTGGTATGAATCGGGCGAATCCGGCCAAAGCTGGTCCAAGGTAGGTTTAAATTGAGCTCTGGCCACACCAGTTGCGCGGCCAAGAAGGCGCCCATGCTCATGCCTAAAAAGCCCCAGATTAAGGTGGCAATGGTGAATTGCCGTACCACTGTGTAGTTGTAGCCAGTCTTGGGCAGAGTCATTGTGTTCATAGTTGTTCTAGCGCAGGTGCTTGTCTGTTCAATCTAGGGCTTGAGCAGTCACAAGCAACGCCATCCTCCTGTTCGGTTGAAGATGTCTGCTGTGATAAGGCTGATCTTGTAGCGGCTTATCAGTGGGCAGTTGACTTAAATCAATAAAGTCATCCTAAGGCACGGTTTATTTGTAAGCCAATGAATATTATTGGGTTTTAATATCAGTATTTGTGCATTTAAAAGATTGTTGAAGTCATGCCGGCATATACCGCGCACTGCTGCAGCGCCGAGAGACAGCTGCGCTGGCAGTTATCCCTTACCCTCTGGCGGCATCGGCGCTGCTTATCCGTTTCGCGTAAGACCTGGTAATTGTTAGGGCGAGGATGAGTTGCTGGTGTTTTAAAGCGTTGCTAACGCAGCTTGAGCAGTGGGGCGTAGATTGCGTGCCCCAAATGTATGTGCAGCGGTTATTGCTGAGCGAGGCGGACACGGTTAATTGCAGGCATGGCTGGGCAGGCGATGCGGTGATGATCTGCTGCGCATACTGTGGGTGTTTTTGTTAAGGTAACGGCTTCTTTTTGCAGTGTTAAGGGTGCTTGCGGTTATGTTGCAACACATTCCTACCCATGTGATTTCTGGTGCCTTAGGCGCAGGTAAAACCAGTGTCTTGCACAGTCTAATGACGCAACGTCCGCGCCATGAGCGTTGGGCGGTGTTGATCAATGAGTTTGGCGATATTGGTTTGGATAGCGCCTTGTTGGATGGCAATCAAGAGGGCGTCAGTTTTACCGAGGTGGCCGGTGGTTGTGTCTGCTGCGTCAATGGTGTGCCGTTTCAGGTGGGACTGGTGCAGTTATTGCGTAAAGCTAAGCCCGATCGCTTATTTATTGAGCCATCAGGCTTAGGCCATCCGCTGCAGTTACTTGAGCAGTTGCGTGATGTGCCTTGGTTGGAGGTGTTGGCGGTGCAGCCGGTGGTGTTGGTATTGGATGCGCAGAAAACTGTGCTGGACACTGCAGTCGCGGCGATTGAGCCGGACTTGCTGGCGCAAACCGGCTTAGTGGTACTGAATAAATGTGACAATGTCAGCCCCGAACAAGCGCAACTGTGGCAGCAAGCTTTTGCCCCGACGCCACTGCTGTGTACCCGCCAAGGGCAAGTGAATTATCAGCAGTTGCCCGGACGTGAGCAGCGCGCCGGTGAGCCAGGTGAAGATCGTTTTGCGCCCAGTCAGGCGGCCATGGGAACGCTGTGGACTGATCCGCAGCAGCCGATCTGTTCAGTCAACACCCAAGGCGAGGCTTGGAGCATTGGTTGGCGCTGGCATCCATCGCAACAGTTTGAATTGATGCGAGTGCAAATGTGGCTCAGTACACTGGCGTGGCAGCGGGCTAAGTGTGTACTGCACAGCAATGCCGGTTGGTTATCGGGCAATGCACTGGATGGTCAACCGATTCACTGGCAAAGCAGTGAGTGGCGTAAAGATTCCCGCTTAGAATTGATTTTTACTGCGGCGCAAGATGAAGAGCGACTTACCGCTGAACTGAGCGCTTGTCGGGTCAATGGCTGAGCAAAACTGATAATCATAAGGACTTGCCCCGCATGAATTTACAGCAATGGTCATACACCACCTCGGCGCAGTTAACTTTGCGCGGTTGGCACAGTCAGCCGTCGGGCAAGCCGGTGCTGCATTTTATGCATGGCAATGGTTTTTGCGGGCGGGTCTATACGCCGCTGCTGCAGCTGTTAAGTGCTGACTATGATCTGTGGCTGTGTGATATTCAGGGGCACGGTGACAGTGATGCCGGTGAGCGTTTTTTGGGCTGGAACCGCAACGGCGAGCTAGCAGTGGAAGCGTTTCAGGCCCAGCGGGGGATCTTTGGCGATGTACCAGTGTATGCCGTGGCCCACAGTTTGGGTGGGGTAATCAGCAGTTTAATTATGGCGCAACATCCACAGTTGTTTCGCGCCGCAGTGTTGTTGGATCCGGTGATTTATACTCCAGGTCTGCAGTTGCTGATGAAAAGCGCTGAACGTTTCGGCTTAACCATCAATCAAGTGGCAAAACGAACCCTGACCCGCCGTGCCCATTGGCCAGACCGGCAAGCGGCCTATGCGGCTTTAACCGGACGCGGGACGTTTAAAGGCTGGACTAAAGAAGCGCTGACGGCATTTGTTGATTACGCATTGCGTCCAGCGGATGACGGCGGGGTGCAATTAAAATGCTCGCCACAGTTGGAATCGCGGATTTTTTCCTCTGCGCCCAATGGCTTGTGGTCGGCACTGGGCAAGGTACAAACGCCGGTGTTGTTTATGTACGGTGCAGACAGTTTTCCTTTTGTGCCCAAGTCAGCAGCGCTCTGGGCTAAGCGCAATGCGCAGGTGCAAATCGAGCAGGTGGCCGGCGGACACTGCTTTATGCAAGAGTATCCAGCAGCCACTGCCCAACGTGTGCAGCACTACCTCAGTACGCTTTAAACTTGACCGTATTGCTGGCCGTGTTTCAGCCAGCGTTCCAGTAACGGACTGACATGCTCGGGCCAGTGTGTTAATAACTGCTCAGCAGCTTGACGCACTGCGGGCAGTAAAGGCGCATCGCGCATCAGGTCGGCCACTTTAAATTGCAATAAACCGGTTTGCCGAGTACCGAGCATTTCTCCGGGGCCGCGCAGCTCTAAATCTTTTTCGGCAATAATAAAACCATCATTGGTTTCCCGCATAATGGCTAAACGCTCACGGCCAATTTGCGACAGTGGCGCGTGGTATAGCAGCACGCAGTGACTGGCAGTACTGCCACGGCCAACCCGCCCGCGCAGCTGGTGCAGTTGGGCTAAACCTAAGCGCTCGGGGTTTTCAATAATCATTAAGCTGGCATTGGGCACATCGACGCCCACTTCAATCACGGTGGTGGCGACTAACAATTGCAGTTCGCCTTGTTTAAAAGAGTCCATCACTTCGGCTTTTTCTGCTGGCTTCATGCGCCCGTGAATCAGACCGACTTTTTGCCCGGTCAGGGCTAGGGTTAAATCGTTATAGGTGCTTTCTGCCGCTTGGCAGGTGAGTTCTTCCGACTCTTCAATTAGGGTGCAGACCCAATAGGCTTGGCGGCCTGCTAGACAAGCGGCGCGCACACGCTCAATCACTTCTGGACGACGGCTGTCGCTCAGTACCAAGGTATTGACTGGGGTTCGTCCGGGAGGCAACTCATCCAGCACCGAGGTGTCCAAATCAGCATACGCACTCATGGCTAAGGTGCGCGGAATGGGTGTGGCGGTCATAATCAATTGGTGCGGGCTGGAGTGGCCGTCCACGCCTTTTTTACGTAAGGCTAGACGTTGTTGCACGCCAAAGCGGTGTTGCTCATCAATAATGGCCAAGGCTAGATTTTGAAATTGCACTTCATCTTGAAACAGCGCATGGGTGCCGACCACCATGGGCACCCCGTTGGCGATTTTTTCTAAGGCTGCAGCACGGGCTTTGCCTTTCAGTTTCCCCGCCAGCCACGCCACTTCCAGATTGAGCGGCTGCAGCCATTTAGTAAAGTTGATTAAATGCTGCTCCGCCAAAATTTCTGTGGGGGCCATTAAGGCCACTTGATAACCTGCTTCTAATGCCTGTAAAGCGGCTAAAGCAGCCACTACGGTTTTACCGGCACCCACATCACCTTGCACCAGGCGCAACATGGGCGCGTCTTGGGCTAGATCCCAAGCAATTTCTTTGCCCACCCGTTGCTGGGCGCCGGTTAGGGTAAAACCTAGGTTGTTTAAAAACAATTGCGGTAGTTTTTTAGCGGGGGGTAGTTGTGGCGCCCGTTGCTGGCGCAGACTTTCTCGGACCCGCTGAATCGAGAGCTGGTGGGTGAGCATTTCTTCAAAAGCTAAACGCTGCTGCGCCCAGTGCACACCTTCTGCCAGTTCGTCTAAGTCCGCATCCGGAGGCGGTTGATGCAGATAGCGAATGGCTTTATCTAATGAGGCCAGTTGGTACTTTTGGCTTATTTGCGGCGGCAGCCAGTCGGGTAAGCTCTGTGCGGATAAATACTCTAAGGCTTGTACACAGAGGGCCCGTAAGCGCAGTTGGGTCAGGCCTTCGGTGGTGGGGTAAATGGCGGTTAGCGTACTGTGCAGCGGTGGTTGTTCATCGGGATTGTGCACCCGGTATTCAGGGTGATAGATCTCTAGGCCGGTGGCACCGGGGCGCACTTCACCATAGCAGCGCACTTGTACCCCTGTTGCTAAAGAATTTTTTTGCGCCATGCTGAAATGGAAAAAACGTAAACTTAAACCACCGCTGCCATCTTGAATGCGCACTAATAAGCTGCGGCGTTTACCCATAACAATATTGGCTGCCATCACTACACCGGCCACCACCGCATCTTGACCGGGACGCAGGGCACCAATGGGCGTGATCCGGGTGCGATCTTGGTAGCGCGAAGGCAAATGAAACAGCACATCTTGCAGGTTTTCGATGCCCACCTTGGCCAGTTTTTCGGCCATGGCCGGGCCAACACCTTTCAGCACCGTAACCGGGGTGTGTACCAGTAAATCCGTCATCTTTATTGTCCGTTATAGACGTTTGCGGCATCGCACTGGCGAATGGCATCCATTAAGACATCAATTGCTTTTGGCCGCGGGAAAGTGGCGCGCCAAGCAATGGCTACAGTGCGGGTGGGGACCGGCTCAGAAAAGGGCCGCACTTCAATCACCCCTTCGGCATAGCGGTGGTTATCCACGGCGGATAACGGCAATACCGACACCCCTAAGCCTGAGGCAACCATATGGCGAATGGTTTCTAAGGAGCTGGCTTCCACCGTGGTGTAGCGGTTATCTGGATTGCCGGGCAGCATTACTGGACAGGCTTCCAACACTTGATCGCGGAAGCAATGGCCTTCGCCCAGCAATAATAAGCTTTTGTCATTGAGCATATCGTTATCAATGCTATCGCGCTCGGTCCAAGGATGATCTGCCGGTAACAGCACACAAAAAGGTTCTTTATAGGCCGCTTTAGTCAGCACATCGGCATCTTGATAAGGCAGCGCGACAATAATCACATCCAACTCACCTTTGCGCAGTTTTTCCCGCAGCACATGGGTGAAGTTTTCTTCAATATACAAGGGCATCTCTGGCGCTGCGCGGTGCAGAAATGGAATCATTTGCGGGAATAAATACGGGCCCACGGTATAGATAGCCCCTACGCGCAGGGGCGCGGCTAATTGGTTTTTCCCCGCTTGGGCCAGCTCACGAATGGTTTGTGCTTGCTCTAACACCCGTTGTGCTTGGGCAACGATGGCCTCGCCCACTGGAGTGACGCGCACCGCACTTTTGCTGCGCTCGAATAACAGCACCCCTAAATCTTCTTCAAGTTTTTTCACCCCCACCGATAAAGTGGGCTGGCTGATATGACACATTTCAGCGGCTCGACCAAAGTGACGGGCTTGAGCTAAAGCAACAATATAACGGAGTTCAGTTAGAGTCATAGTTAATTCCCATTAGGATTGGCATTAGCATAGCTGTTACATTAATTGCTGACCAATAAACTTTAATTGATTGGCTGTTAACGGGGGATCAATCCTAATGCATAAACAACAAGCGCGAGTGCTGATAGTGGGCTGTGGCGATATTGGCAGTCGGGTTGCGCTGCTAATGCAGCAACAAGGTTTTTTGGTCCATGGTTTACGCCGCAGTACCGATCAGTTGCCAGCCGGGGTTATCCCCATTGCTGCCGATTTAACGCAACCGCAATGCCCTAGCGCTTGGCCACAGGGGCCGCTGGATTATGTGCTCTATGTGATGGCGGCGCAAAGCATGAGTGAAGAAGCTTATCAGCAGGCCTATGTGCAAGGTCAGCGCCACCTGTACAGCTGGTTGGCGCAACATCAACAGCAACCTAAACGGCTGGTATTTGTCTCCAGCACCAGTGTTTACGGGCAGAATGATGACAGTTGGATTGATGAGCAGTCGCCCACTGAGCCCAAGAGTTGGTCAGGACAGATTATGTTGCAGGCGGAGCAGTGCGCTTTAACCAGTGGTCATCCAGCCACTGTGGTGCGTCTCAGCGGTATTTATGGGCCAGGGCGTAATATGCTGCTTAAACGTGTGCGTGACGGTTACCATGCACCGCATTTGCACAGCTTTACCAATCGTATTCATGCGGATGATGCAGCAGGCTTAATTGCCACTATTTTTCAGGCCGATGCCGCAGGCAAACCGCTTGAGTCTATCTATCTGGGGGTGGATAACGAGCCGGTGGAACAGGCTGAAGTGGTGGCTTGGTTGCAACAGCAGATGCACGTCAAGAGTGTGCCGGATTTGCTGTTAAAGCCCCGCTCAGGCAGTAAACGCTGCAGTAATGCACGGGCGCGGGCCTTGGGTTGGACACCGCAGTACAGCAGTTATCGCGAAGGGTATGCACAGCAGCTGATTGACTTTAAAGAGTAGCTGCTGCGCATTAGGGCGCTTAGCCTAAATAGGCGATGGCATCCATTTCCACACAGGCGTTGCGCGGTAGTGAGGCGACCCCAATCGCCGCGCGGGCTGGGTAAGGGGCGCTAAAGTAGCGACTCATCACCTCATTAAGTGTGGCGAAATTATCTAAGTCAGTTAAAAAAATATTAAGCTTCACAATACTGTTGAGTGAACCGCCGGCCGCTTCAGTCACCGCTTTTAAGTTTTCAAACACCTGTACCGCTTGCTGCTCAAAACCCTCAGCCATTTCCATGCTGATGGGATTAAGCGGAATCTGGCCCGACATATAGAGGGTGTTTTCCACCTGCACCGCTTGTGAATAGGTACCAATCGCGGCGGGTGCTTGTTCGGTGCTGATAATGGTTTTGCTCATGCTGGACTCCGTTAGATAGACAACCCGCACTGTGCCTTGGCTTAAACGTGCAGGGTAAAAAAGCGCTTAAGCGCGGGTGCGGGTAATGCGCGAGACACCGGACAGGGCACGCAATTTACGAATAATGCGGGCTAAATGCACACGGTCAGTGACGCTAATTCCCAATTGAATCACACTGATACGGCCATCCCGCTCGTCCACATTGATCTTATCAATATTGGCATCGGCTGCACTGATGGTGCCCGCCAGCAGAGCAATTAAGCCGCGCTGATGGGCTAATTCAATACGCAGTTCCACATTAAACTCGCTATCAATATCTTCAGCCCAAGTCAGCGGAATACATTTTTCCGGGTTATTGCGGAATTCACTGATATTTTTACAGCTATCGCGGTGCACCACCATGCCTTTACCGGCGGATAAGTGACCGACAATCAAGTCACCAGGAATGGGTGTACAACAGCGTGCATAGTTGAGCACCATGCCTTCGGTACCGCGAATCACCAAGGGACCATCAGCAGAAAGCGAGTGAGCAGTGCTGTCGTCACTGGCCAGTAAGCGACGCGCCACCACGTGGGGAGTGCGATTACCTAGACCAATATCTTCCAAGAGGTCATCAGCTTCATCTTGCTTGTTCTCTTTCAGTAGCGTGGCTAAACGGGTTGTGGATATATCTTCAAAGCGCGCCCCTAAATTATCTAAGGCCTTACTCAGTAAGCGTTTACCCAGCTGCACTGACTCTTCACGGCGCTGCTGTTTCAGCGCATGCCGGATATGGGTGCGGGCCTTACCAGTGACGACAAAGTTCAGCCAATTGGGGTTGGGCTGAGTATTGGGTGCGGTAATGATTTCTACCGTGGCACCGCTTTCCAGTGCTTGCGATAACGGCGCTAAACGGCGGTTAACTCGGCAGGCAATGCAGGTGTTGCCCACGTCGGTATGCACCGCATAGGCAAAGTCCACGGGGGTGGAGCCTTTGGGTAATTCCATAATGCGGCCTTTGGGGGTGAACACATAGACTTCATCAGGGAATAAATCGATTTTAACGTTTTCAATAAATTCTAAAGAGTTACCGGCGCTTTCCTGCAGCTCTAACAGCCCTTGCACCCACTGGCGGGCGCGGGCATGGTTATTGTGGCGGCCTTCTTCTTCGGTTTTATACAGCCAGTGCGCGGCAACCCCGTTATTGGCCAGTTCTTCCATTTCCCGGGTGCGGATTTGAATTTCAATCGGCACCCCGTGCAGACCAAATAAAGTGGTGTGCAGTGATTGATAGCCGTTGGCTTTTGGAATCGCAATATAGTCTTTAAAGCGACCGGGGAAGGGCTTATATAAATTATGCACGGCACCGAGCACGCGATAGCAGGTGTCCACCTTGTCCACTACAATGCGGAAGGCGTACATATCCATGATTTCGTTAAAGGCTTTGCGCTTACCACGCATTTTTCGATAAATGCTGTACAGGTGTTTTTCACGACCACTGACTTCACCGGGCAAGCCTTCGCGCTCCAGACAATTGCTAATGGAGTCTTGAATTTGTTGCACAATTTCTTTGCGATTGCCCCGCGACTTTTTTACCGCGGACTGAATCCGTGCAGCGCGCATGGGGTACATGGCTTTAAAGCCCAGATCTTCAAACTCAGCATAAATGCGGTTCATGCCCAAGCGATTGGCGATGGGCGCATAAATCTCTAAGGTTTCTTTGGCAATGCGCCGACGTTTTTCCGCATTAAGGGCACCGAGGGTACGCATATTGTGCAGGCGGTCGGCGAGCTTGACTAAGATCACGCGAATATCGCGAGCCATCGCCATGGCCATTTTTTGGAAGTTCTCTGCTTGGGCTTCGGCTTTGGTACCGAATTTCATTTGCGTCAGCTTGGTAACACCGTCCACCAGTTCGCCGACGTTATCCCCAAACTGCGCGACAATCGCCTCTTTAGGGATGCCAGTGTCTTCAATCACATCATGCAGCATGGCGGCCATCAAGCTCTGATGGTCCATGTGCATTTCCGCTAAAATCGTCGCAACCGCTAGCGGGTGAGTGACATAGTGCTCACCACTGCTGCGCAGTTGACCGTCATGGGCTTGCTCGGCGTAATAGTACGCACGGCGCACCGCATTGACTTGGTCTTTGCTTAGATAAGTAGATATCTGCCCAGTCAGGCGATCTAAAGCAGGCATAGCTCACCCCCGGGTAGCAATACATCTTTATGAGCGTTGTTAGCGAGAGGCACTCGAAATTGCGTGCTTATTTTTAGTCAAAAGCAGCAAATAATGGCTGATCAGCAGTAAGCGCCTCTTCTGCGGCAACGGTTTCTTCGGTCACTAGACCTGCAGCAATTTCGCGCAGTGCTAATACCGTAGGTTTGTCATTTTCCACTGGCACTAAAGGCTCTGAACCGCCCGTGGCTAATTGACGTGCGCGCTTAGTGGCCAACATAACCAAAGCAAAACGGTTATCAACGTTTTCTAGACAATCTTCAACAGTAACGCGAGCCATAGTATTCCTCACAGAAAAAAATAGCGCCAAAAAAAGGCGCATAAGTACATACAGTTTAAGAAATAAAGCGCAACAAAGAAAGTACTATTCAATTATGTTGCACTGCAGTAACTATCTTAACAGGTCGTTCAGCAATTGTGTGTGACGTTTTTGCTGGCTGGCCAATTGCAGTTGGTTGGAGCGGAAAATTGCTTTTAGATCTTCCAGCGCTGCGGCGAAAACATCATTGATAATAATGTAGTCGTACTCAATGTAATGGCTCATTTCCGTAATTGCTTGTTGCATGCGTAAATCGATCACATCTGCAGCGTCTTGACCGCGATTATACAAGCGCTGACGCAGATCTTGGTGGGTTGGCGGTAGAATAAAAATTGACTTTGCTTCGGGGATCAACTTGCGCACTTGCTGTGCACCTTGCCAGTCAATTTCCAAAATCAGATCAAAACCTTTAGCCAAGGTCTCCTTCACCCAGGACAAGGAGGTGCCATACAGATTACCAAACACTTCTGCATGTTCTAAAAAGTCACCTTGCTCAAGCATTTCAATAAATTTTTCGCGGGGAGTGAAGTGGTAGTTGACCCCATCCACTTCACCGGGACGTATGCTGCGGGTGGTGTGTGACACCGATACCCGTACGTGTGCCATGGCATCAATTAAAGCTTTAACTAAGCTTGTTTTTCCTGCACCGGATGGCGCAGAGACAATATAAAGCGTCCCAGTTGTGCTCATGTCATACCTATTAAAAAATCGAAACGTCGCTGTTTAACAACAACTGCCAGCTAGACTGCAGAGAATGTACCAATAAAGGTGGGTTTAGCCCTGTTATGTACGACGTATTAGCAAAGAATGGCTCTATTCTAACAGCAAAAGTGAGCGTGCTTCATCTGCAATTGCTGCTGGCAGAACTGAGCGGTTGCTCAGCGATAGCTGTTGGCAATTAAACCCACCATGCTTTCGGCAGCGCCAATATGCGGCAATAGTTTAATGGTTTTATCCGGCCATTTTGCTTGGGCAGCCTCTATTTCACGGGGCACATCGCTGACCACATGACTGCCTGAGGCTAAAAAGTAAGGTAGCACGCTGACGCTGCTGCTGCCGTTGTTAAAGCAGTCGTCCAAGGCGCTTTGGATTGAAGGCTGGGCCAGTTCTAAAAAAGCAACTTGGACTGCAGTGCTGGGCAGTTGTAAGTGTTCAGCGACTTTTTGCGCCAGTATTCTGACTTCTTCATTGGATGCTGCGCGGCGGCTGCCGTGAGCGACGATCAGTAATTGCTGCATGCTGTGCTGTCCTGTGTGAGGGTTAGGTCGACAATACTCTGTTGGCTGGTCTGAGTTTGTCTGCGGAATAATTTCAATACAACAGTTTTCGCGGATAAAACCAAGCCTGTTGTTACCTTGCGGCAAAAGTCCATGATGCAAGCTTAATTGAGCGACCTTAGCCAAAGAGATAATTTTTGCCAGCCTGCACTGTCTGCCGGTTGAAACAATGTTACATTTGATAGTTATTTTAATTAATAACAACAAGGTTAGTTCATTATGAGTGCCTACTATCAATTTATCGATAAACAAACAGACGCAACAGGCGCTGTCACCGCTCGCTATAGCTCAACTATCCATGCACAAGGTGCGTGGAATGAGCATGAGCAACATATGGCACCGGCCAGCGGTATTATTGCAGCAGAATTAGCAAGCTTTCAGCCCCGTGATGATGTGCGGATTGGGCGCATCAGTTATGATATTTTTGGTTTGATTGCGGCTGGAGACTTTACCATTACCACTCGGGTAATTCGTCCCGGCAAAACCATTGAGCTGCTGGAGTCCGACATGCAAGCCGATGGCCGCACCTGCATTGTTGCTAGGGCTTGGCGCATGTGCATCCAAGACAGTAGTGAAATAGCTGCTTTAGAAGATCATAGTGTTGTGCAGCCTGAAGCACTGCCAGTCTGGGAGGGCATGGCGCGCTGGCCCGGTGGTTATATTCAAAGTTTGGAAGTCAGAACCGATGAACATCATCGCCGTGCCGGTAAGGGCATTGTCTGGCTTAACAATGAAAAAGAGATGATAGAAAACCAACCCACCAGTGACTTTGTCCATTTAATGGGCATGGTGGATACCGCTAACGGCGTTGTCCCGCGCCAAGATGATAAGTTTACTTGGGGTTTTCCCAATTTGGATTTGCAGATTCATTTGCACCGTCTCCCCACAGGCCGCTGGCTTGGCTTGGAAACCGTGCAGCAGTACGGCAATGACGGCATAGGCCTGACCAGTTCCGTGTTGCACGATGTGCAGGGCCCATTTGGCCGCAGTGAGCAGATTTTAACCTTGCGTAAGGTGAATTAAAACAGCCTCTGCGAGGGGTTATAACGCACTTAATGTTGTCCAACCTCTCGCTGAGAACCGTCCCACAGCAGGCAGCAGCGACTGTGTGTGGTTGCTGAGTTATCGCGTTGGCTTAGTAAGTGAAAGCACCGTTTTATCAAGATGGTTTTTTTGCGTTAAACTAAGCCAGTTGTGCAGACGGAATCCGTGGTTCTGCAGCGGGTAACTCTACCCCAATATTTAATCTTTCGTCCGGAGCGGGCCGGCCTTTATGCAGTTAATGAGATGCAGTCAATGAGCCGAGAGGCTTAGTGAGGTTTTAGTTGATCACCCTAAGTCCAATTAAACGCCGTGTTGTGTATGTCGTTATTTTTGAGATATTCGCTATTTTATTTTCCACTCTAGCCCTTATGGCGTTAAGTGGGAGTGCAGCCCAGGAGTCGCTGCCGGTGGCGGTTATGGTGTCTGTTATCGCCGTGACCTGGAACTATGTTTACAACACCTTTTTTGAGTCGTGGGAGCGGCGTAAGAAAATCAAGGCACGTACGCTAAAAGTGCGCTCTATCCATGCCCTTGGTTTTGAAACGGGTTTGTTTCTGTTTTGCCTGCCGATTTACATGCTGTGGTACAGCGTCGGAGTGTGGCAAGCCACCACCATGCAAACCGCACTGATGATTTTCTTTTTAATCTATACCTTTGTGTTTACCCTGCTGTTCGACAAGGTGTTCACGCTGCAGCACCTGAGCGAAAGTGAATAACGACAGGTTTATGCAACGATGTAAGCGCAGAACTCCAATAGTCCTCTGCTTTTATTGCTGCGCTGATAGATTACAATAACGCAGCTTGCAGGCGGAAACCGTGGCTCTGCAGTAAGGGAAAGCTCTTTCCCTTGATCTTCTTTATTGACCGGGACGGACCGGCTCTTTTTGCATTTAAGAGCTGTGGCAGCTCTGTGGAGTTTCAGTTGATAACCTTAAGTCCGATTAAACGCCGTCTGCTCTACGTCAGTGTGTTTGAAATATTGGGCATTGTCTTTGCTACTCTTGTTCTAATGGCGTTAAGTGGTGGTGATGCCAAGCAATCATTGCCGGTGGCCATTATCGTCTCCACCGCAGCGGTTATTTGGAATTTTATTTACAATACCCTGTTTGAAGCTTGGGAAACACGTAGACACATCCAAGTCCGCACTTTCAAAATACGCAGTATTCATGCCATTGGTTTTGAAGGCGGTTTGTTTTTGTTTTGTCTGCCAGTGTATATGCTGTGGTACGGGGTGGGGGTCTGGACTGCGCTGACCATGGAAGCAGCGCTGCTGCTGTTTTTC
>CAJDVK010000040.1_pt1 | contig 20362 bp, 16 predicted proteins | sample 7391401 | NCBI WGS metagenome assembly CAJDVK01 (sample SAMEA7055696, study PRJEB34461) | soil metagenome | biome: terrestrial ecosystem; feature: Peninsula; material: soil | place: Antarctica | collected 2016
GAGTGATTTTATATGCTTAAAACCCGTCTTGCCCTCGTAATTGCCGCTCTGTCACCTATGCTGGTAGTACAGGCGCAAGAAAAAACCACCTTGCTCGATACCATGACGGTGGTGGGCACCCGTACCGAAACCTCAGTGCGGGACAACCCAGCCTCGGTATCGGTGATCGAGCGCGAACAGATTGAAAAGCGCGGCGCCGATAGCATCGCTGAACTGTTGCGTGATGTGCCTGGCGTCTCGGCGGTGGATACCGCAGTGGCTGGGATGAAGCGCGTGCGTATCCGTGGTGAACAGTCCAACCGTGTGGTGATTTTGGTGGATGGTCAGGAAATGACTGATCACAGTTCCTTTGGCGCACCTTTCCTGATAGATCCTTCTAATGTTGAACGCATTGAAGTGGTGCGTGGCCCAGCATCGGTGCTGTACGGCGCTAAGGCGATTGGCGGGGTGATTAACGTCATTACTAAAAAAGGTGCCGATGAACCTGTGCTGCTGGAGCTGGGTGCAGGTTATTTCAGCGGTACTAAGGGTAAGCAGGCCAACGCTGCGGTCTCAGGCACGCTGGAACGTTTTGACTATCGCCTGTCGGTCAGTACTGATGACCACAAGGATAGGAAAGTGGCCAAGGGTTATCACAGCCCAGATAGCACTAAACTGCCTAACTCGGCTTCAGAAAATAAAGACGTCAGCTTGCATTTGGGCACGAAGTTGGGTGAAGCGGAAAATCATTATCTATCGTTCAAAGCTAATCAGCACAAGTTGGAGGCCGAGGGTTGGGAGGATAATTTTTCGTTGGTCACGCTGAAAAATGTAGATATCAATCCGGTTATTGCAGGGCAGCAAGCCAATATCGATATTGCAGAAGCCGAACTGACCCAGTTTAATGCCAACTTGCCCAAGCGGAATTTGGATAAATTTGGCCTTTATTACGAAGGCACTGACCTTGGCCCGGTCTTGAAAAAAATTAATGCCGATGTTTTTTATCAGGAGGTTAAGCGTGAGTTTGATAACGCCATTAAAATCAACGGGAGGGGCGGACAGGTAATTATCCCCAGTATGGGACCAAGTGGCTTTAGAATTCCTTTACTGAACAGCTCGGTGGCAATGGACTCAACTTCCAAAGACCGTACTAAAACTCATGGTGGTAGCTTACAGCTGGATTTTCAATTACACCCTGATCATTACAGTCTGGTTGGCATGCAATACCTGAAGGATGATCTAAAAACTTCAAAAAATAATAATATTACGGTTGTTGATGCGAACCCTTTACCTCCTTTGCCGCAATATCAGCCGCCGTTTGGCGTCAATAGTCAGTCATTTGATAGAGCCAACATGCGCACTGCATCCGTCTTTATGCAGGATGAATGGACACTGCCCAATGACTTCAAGCTGATTGGTGGCGTGCGTTATTACAACGTCAAGTCACCCACAGTCGTTTTGTTAAGTCCCTCGGTCTGACCTGGACTGGGTTGGAGCACACTACTTTGCGCGGCGGTTATTCCGAAGGCTATGTTATGCCTACGTTGCTGGAACAATTCACCGACTCCCGTGCCGGCCGTGGCATCACTCTGCACGGCAACCCGGACCTGAACCCAGAACGCTCGCAGAACTACGAGTTGGGCATGCGTTACCAAAACCGTGGCGTAGTGTTTGATGGCACCTTGTTTTACAGCAAAGCCAAGCAGTACATCACCTTTGAGGATTGTGGGGGTCGCTGTGCCGCCAACGGTGATATTTACACCAACGCCGACAAAGCCACCAGTTATGGTCTGGAACTGCTCACTGAATACTGGATCGAAGATACTCCGTATACGCCTTATCTAAACACCACCTTGATGCGTCGCAAGGTGACTGTGGATGATTTCTCAACCTATAAAACCGATGTGCCCGCCATCTCGGGTCAGTTCGGCCTGCGTTATGAGCAAAGCTTTGCCGCAGGAGAGCTGTGGGCCGATGCCTTTGTGCAAGCGGCTAGCAAGTCAGAGAAAAAAGAGCGAGATATTGAAAAGTCGGGCAAGGTATCCCGTAGTTTGTCCGGTTGGAGCACGCTCAATTTTGCCGTGGGCGGCAACTTTGGTGAGCTCGGTCAGCACCGAGTGGGGCTGCATCTGAATAACCTGAACAATAGGCACTATCGCGCTTCGGTGGATGAAATGCCGGCCACCGGTCGCAACTTTGTACTGACGTTTAATACCACTCTGTAACTTTACGGCGATATAAAACCCTGCTTGACATAAATCAACCCCAAAAAGCTGAATTAACTTTTTGGGGTTTTTTATCCTGTTGTGCCGGCGCCAATGGATTGGCCATAAGGCAATTCAGGCTTTGCGAATACAGTTTGCAGCTGCGGTTTAACTTGCTTAGAGGTGGAATCGGTTGGCCTAACAGTGCATTGCATGGTATGAATAAACGCACTATTTAAATGAGTTAGGAGAACAGTATGAGCAAGAAAGTAGCGATCATCCTATCGGGTTGTGGTGTCTTTGATGGCGCAGAAATTAATGAGACGGTACTGACGGCATTAAGCCTTGATCAGCACGGGGTAAAGGTTGAGTTTTTCGCGCCAGACATTAACCAAGCGTCTGTGATTAATCATCAAACCGGTGAAGAAATGGCCGAGGTACGCAATGTACTGGTTGAGTCAGGCCGCATAACCCGTGGTAAGACCCGTGATGTCAGTGAGCTTAAAGCAGAGGATTTTGACGCGGTTATTTTGCCCGGTGGTTTTGGGGTGGCAAGCAACCTGTCAGATCTGTCCAGCAAAGGCACACAAAGCACTGTGGAAGAAAATACCTTGCAGGCTATTTTGCAGTTTAAAGAGGCCAAGAAACCGGTCGGTTTAATTTGTATTTCACCTGCTTTGTCAGCGAAAATTTTCGGTGCAGGTGTACGTTGCACCATTGGTACCGATGTTGACACAGCAGAGTTGGTCAGACAAATGGGTGCAGTGCATGAAGACACTGCAGTGGATGGCATTGTGGTCGATGAAGAACATCGCCTAGTTACTACGCCTGCCTATATGTTAACCGAGTCGCTCAGCGAAGCTTCGGTTGGTATTAATAAGCTGGTCGAGCAAGTGTTAGCCATGACCAAGTAGTTCCCATAGGACGTGCCTGCTGGTTGCCGCGTATAGTTGCTCAGCAGGCACCCTTCTACTGGTTAAGTTTAATTATAAAAACCAAAACTGCTTGATAAGTAGTGGGCCGCTTTATTGTTCTATTTATCAGATGCAGGATCACAGTGTCATGAGTGCAACAGAGTTAGCCCCTGAATTAATGCAAGCGGCGCAGTATTTTTTTGATCAAATTCCTTTCAATCAGCTGATCGGTATTCAAGTGGATTCAATGTCCACGGAAAAAGTACATATGCATGTGTTGATGCGTGAAGAGCTGATTGGTAATCATATCCAAGGAATTTTACATGGCGGTGTGATTGCCTCGATTTTAGATGTGGCAGGCGGTGCCATGGCTTTGATCGGTGCCTTCCAGCGTTTGCCAGAGTTGCCGGCAATGGAGCGGATGATGAGCTTGTCGAAGCTGGGCACCATCGATATGCGCGTGGACTACTTAAGGCCTGGGCGCGGTCAACGCTTTGATGCGGTGGCAACTTTGTTGCGTGCCGGTAATAAAGTGGTGGTGGTGCGTACTGAGTTGCACAATGACGCGGGTGATTTAATTGCCGTGGGCACCGGTAGTTATTTAGTCGGCTGAGTCCTGGCGCGGTAACTTAGCCAAGCGGGTTAGAATACGATCCAGGGCATTGGAAAAAGCTTGCTTGTCACGCTCATCGTAGGCCCGTTGCCCGCCACTCATCTGGCCTTGATCACGCAAGTCAGTGAACAGGTTACGCAAGGCTAACCGATCACCCATATTGCGCTCAGTAAATTCCTCACCACGGGGATCCAAGGCTATAGCGTTCTTCTTAATAATACGGTCAGCCAGTGGAATGTCACTGCAAATCACCAACTCATTTGCTTCCACATTATCGGCAATATAATCATCGGCTGCATCAGGCCCGCTGGGCACCACAATAAGCTGCACGCAGGCAAAAGCATCGGCATCAATCCAGACGCGCATAAAAATCACTCCAAGGTAGGCCCGTGGCGCTGCTTAAACGCCACGGTACTTTTTATTACGGTGTATGGTTTTACTCTGTTGGCTCTTGAGGAGTTTTAGACGCCTGCAAGGCACGCTTGGCTTGCATTGCAGTGCGCATCTTAATATTGAGCGCTTCAACCCCAAGTGAAAACGCCATAGCAAAGTAGATGTAGCCCTTGGGCACATGCACGCCAAACGATTCGGCAATCAGCAAGGTACCAACCACAATTAAAAAGGATAAGGCCAAGACTTTTAATGACGGATGTTTGTCAATAAAAGCGCTAATGGTGCTGGCTGATAGCATCATCACCGCAATGGAAATCATAATCGCTGCAATCATCACCGGCAGATGCTCCACCAGACCTACAGCAGTAATCACCGAATCCAGTGAGAAAATAATATCAATTAGTGCGATTTGTAGCATCACTCCAAGAAAGCCGGCTTTAACATTCGGACCATCCGCGCTGTCTGCTTCGCCTTCCACACTGTGCCAGATCTCCACGGTGCTCTTAAATAACAAAAACAAACCACCAAAAAATAAGATCAAGTCACGTCCAGAAAACCCTTGGCCTAAAATTTCAAACAGGTCAGTGGTCAGGCGCATAATCCAAGTAATGGAGAGCAGCAGTAAAATGCGCGTACCCATGGCCAAACTTAAGCCAATAATGCGTCCTTTAGCTTGCTGGTGTACCGGTAAACGACTGACTAGAATCGAAATAAAAATAATATTATCGATGCCTAGGACGATTTCTAAGGCGGTTAAGGTGAGAAAGGCAATCCATATTTCTGGGTTAGTGAGCCATTCCATACTGTTTTACTTCTCTGTGAGGGGCGATAGTTGAGGACGTTCTGGGCCACGCCAGCGACGGATCACTTTCTGGAAAAACAAACTGTTGGGAATTTGTAACAGGGCACCTTCATGACCTTCAGTCATATCTTCTAGAGTGGTGTAGAACACATTGATGGTGACCACGCGCCCCCGCACCCCAGGCTTATCAGCACTTTCCATCACTTCTACCCAGTCGCCCAAGCGAAAGGGACCGACGGTAAAAATCAGTGCCGCACAGAATATATTCGACAGCACGCTCCAAATGGCAAAGAAGGCCAGTGCCGCCACGGCAAGAAAGCCAGTCAGGGCGGTCCACAGCACACTGGCGGAGACGCCAAAACGTTCAAGAATCATCAGTAAGGCGCTACCAATAATTAACCAACGAATGGCGCCACGCAGCGGCAGCAGCATGCTTGGTGGCATACTGTAGCGCCCAGCCAAGCTGGTGAGACCGCGGGCCAATAACCGTTGCAATAGCCAGGCTGCCAGCGCAATAAGCAGAATCTGTATGCCTGGAATCAACAGACTCATCCAGTCCACAGCCCACTTTTCAAGCCACTGCGTCATACACTTTCCTCAAGTTCACTTTGTAATACTTCCAGTTCTTCTAAGCTGTTGAGCCAGTTTTCTTCCAGTTCTGCTTGTTGTTGAAGCAGACTGGCCTGCTTACTGAGGTGCTCTTTGAGCTGATCTTTTTGCGCCTGCTCATACAGACTGTTATCGGCCAGTAGAATCTCTAAAGCGTCCAGCTCGGTTTGCAGAGCATCGAGCTTTTTCTCCAGTGTATCGGCCTGCTTGCGCAAGGGGGCTAATTGTTTACGCATTTCTGCCGCCGCTTGACGTTGCGCTCGACGGTCGACTTTTTCCGCGCCAGTAGAGTCATCGCTAGTGCTGCTGGGTTGCTGGCGTAAGCGATAATCGCTGAGCCATTTGCTGTAATCCTCTAGGTCGCCGGCAAACTCCTGCACCCGGCCTTCAGCCACTAAGTACAACTCATCTACCGTGCTTTTAATTAAGTGACGATCATGGGATACCAACAATAACGCACCAGAGAATTCTTGCAGCGCCATGCTCAGTGCTTGGCGCATTTCTAGATCAAGGTGGTTGGTGGGCTCATCCAGTAGCAGTAAGTTGGGCTTGCCCCACGCAATTAAGGCTAAAGCTAAACGGGCTTTTTCACCGCCAGAGAAATTCACCACCGGTTCATCACAGCGCTTGCCACGGAAATCAAAACCGCCAAGAAAATCACGCAATACTTGCTCGCGCTCATTGGGAGCAATGCGTTGTACATGCAGCAAAGGGCTGGCTTTAGGATCCAGCGAGTCCAGTTGATGTTGGGCGAAATAGCCGATCACCAGATTTTCACCACTGGTGAGACGGCCAGAGAGCAGTGGTAAATCATTCATAATGCTTTTGATCAGCGTCGATTTACCGGCGCCATTGGGACCGAGTAAAGCAATACGCGCACCGGGCACCAGCTGTAACTTCACCTTATCTAAAATAGGCTTGTCGGCGCTGTAGCCAAGCTTGCCTTCACTGAGATCCAACAATGGGTTAGAGGTTTTATCCGCTTCGCGAAAGACAAAGTCAAAGGGTGAGTCGAAGTGCGCGGCGGCGATATCTTCCATGCGCTCCAAAGCCTTGACGCGACTTTGCGCTTGCCGTGCCTTACTGGCTTTGGCTTTAAAGCGGCGGATAAAGTCTTCCATATGCGCGCGCTGGGCTTGTTGTTTTTCGAAGGCTTGTTGCTGTTGCAGCATACGCTCAGCACGGGCGCGCTCAAAAGCGCTATAGCCGCCGCGGTAGAGGATGAGTTTTTGTTGGTCAACATGGACAATATGGCCCACCACCGCATCTAAAAAATCACGGTCATGGGAAATTAACAGCAGGGTGCCAGGATAGTTTTGCAGCCAGCCTTCCAGCCATAAAATGGCATCCAGGTCCAAGTGGTTGGTGGGTTCATCCAGCAACAGTAAGTCTGACGGACACATCAGCGCTTGGGCCAAATTTAAGCGCATGCGCCAACCGCCAGAAAAGCTGTTGACCAGATTGTCCATTTGCTCTTCTAGAAAGCCTAAGCCAGCTAATAATTTACGGGCGCGGGCATCGGCGGTATAAGCATCGGCACTGTCCAGCTCTGAGTGCAAGCGACCCAGTTCAGCACCGTCTTGCTGTTGCTCAGCGATGGCCAGCCGCCGCTGAATATCGCGCAATAAGGTATCGCCATCCAGTACATAGTCAATGGCGTTGCGTTGTGGGGCATCGATCTCTTGGCGCATATGGGAAATACGCCAAGTGTCCGGTAGATCACATTCACCGGCATCTTGCTGTAGTTCACCGCGTAGCAAGGCGAATAAACTGGATTTTCCAGCGCCATTGGCGCCAATTAAGCCGACTTTATGCCCTGGGTGCAAAGTTAACTCTGCATTTTCCAGTAAGCGTAGTGGGCCGCGTTGTAAGGTAAGGTCTGAGATTCGTATCATGGCGCAGAGTTTAGCAGTTTCGCGGCGATTACCAATATAGCGCGAGGTATATTTAACCCGTACGGCTTAAATACTCTAATCGCAGCTCTGGAACTGACGGCTAATTATTAGCGAGTCGTTTGCTGAATTCTCTGGTTTTGCCTAGGCTGCAACACCTGTGTGCTACAGCCTAGGCTTACTCAGATGGTTTAAAACTGCTCTGCAGCAAGTCCGTATAAGGATTGGCTACCGGCTTTAATGCTGGCTTCTAAAGCTAAGGTGCGGGGCAGCATACGACTGAAGAAAAAGTCAGCGGTAGCTAGCTTAGCGCTATAAAAATCAGGTTCTTGAGCACGGTTGTTCTGCGCGGCACTGGCCATCCGCGACCACATCCAAGCATAGGCCACGTAACCAAACAAATGCAGGTACTCCACCGAGGCTGCGCCAATTTCGTTTTTGTTGTCCGCCGCTTGGTCTAGCAGCCATTGGCTGACGCTTTCTAAGCGTTCTACTGCAGACAGTACCTCTGCGCTGTATAAGGTATCGGGCTGGCTGACCTGCTCACGAATACGCTGAGTAAAGGTTTGCAGGAAAGCGCCGCGGTTGGCCACCAGTTTGCGACCGACTAAGTCCAACGCTTGAATGCCGTTGGTGCCTTCATAAATTTGCGCAATACGCACATCACGGACCAATTGTTCTTGGCCCCACTCGCGCACATAGCCGTGACCGCCAAACACTTGCTGACCGTGGATACAACTTTCTAAACCAGTATCGGTGAAAAAGGCTTTAGTGACCGGGGTGAGCAAGGCGACTAAATCTTGGGCTTGTTCCGCCAGTGCCGGATCGGGACTGAATTTGGCGATATCCAACTGTTTACCCACGTAGCAGGCAAAGGCGCGGCCGCCTTCCGTCATGCTTTTCATGGTCAGCAGCATACGTCGCACATCGGCATGCACGATAATCGGATCAGCGGCTTGCTCGGGGTTTTGCACACCGGTGGCAGCGCGGCTTTGAATGCGCTCGCGGGCATAGTCGGCTGCACGTTGGTATGAGGTTTCTGCACAGCCAATGCCCTGAATACCAATGGATAAACGCTCGTAGTTCATCATGGTAAACATTGCTGCCAGACCTTTATTTGGCTCGCCAACTAAGTAACCTTTGGCGTCATCAAAGTTGATCACGCAGGTGGCTGAGGCTTTGATACCCATTTTGTGTTCGATGGAACCGCAGCTTACGGCGTTTACTGAACCTAATGAACCATCGGGGTTAACGTTAACCTTAGGCACTAAAAATAATGAAATACCACGGGCACCTTCGGGGGCATCCGGTAGCTTGGCCAACACTAAGTGAATGATGTTTTCAGTCAGGTCTTGCTCGCCACCGGTGATAAAGATTTTGCTGCCGGTGATTTGATAACTGCCATCACTGTTTTCGGTAGCGCGGGTGCGGATTAAGCCTAAGTCCGTGCCAGCGTGGGCTTCAGTTAAACACATGACACCAGCCCAGCGGCCTGCATACAGCGGTGGTAAGTAGGTGTTTTTCAATGCTTCGCTGGCATGGGCATCAATGGCCAAGCACGCACCCGAGGTGAGTGCCGAATACAAGGCGAAACTTGAATCAGCGGCGTAGAGCATTTCCTCAAACTGCACTGAAAGCATTTTTGGCATGCCCATACCACCGTAGGTTGGATTGCCTGATAAGCCAACCCAACCACCTTCAATATAGGTGCTATAAGCCTCTTTAAAGCCATCTGGAGTAGTCACTACACCATTGTCCCACTGAGCACCTTGCTCATCGCCATTACGGCTCAGTGGTGCGATCAGTTGACCGGTAACTTTTGCCGCTTCTTCTAAAATGGCATCAGCGGTTTCGCTATCAACAGCTTCTTGCAGCTGGGGCAATTGCGCCCAGACTTTTTCGGCATTAAAGACTTCGTGCAAGATAAAGCGTAAGTCACGCAAAGGGGCGTTGTAATCAGACATAAACTATCCTATTGGGTTGTGGTAGCTGCTGTTGTAAGCCAGCTACCAAATACAGGCGATCTACTATTCTTCAGGTTTTGTCTCTGCTGTTTCAGCAGGGGGAGTTGTGGTGAATTTTAGCAAGTGAGTGCGTTCGATTAAGAAGTAGAGTACGGCACCAGCGGCTAAACCCCAACCTGCGCCGTACACCGCCAGCACTACGCCCATGGTTCCGGCAATACCGCGCTCGGTGTTGTTATTGAGCTGCTCAAAACCCACCATCAAGCAAATGTAGCCAGTTAAAACCAAGGTTAAGGATAAGGCAATCGGTAGCACCGGTTGGAAAAATGTCACCAATGGCAGCATAAATAAGGCTAGAAAACCGGTGATCCAGAAGGTACCACCGCCACTGTAGATTGACTCCATGGCTTTACGGCCATACTTGTAGCGCTCCGCCATGGTAGCGGCCACTGCTGTCCAGATTGGGCCAGCTAAGCCAGGGTAAGGCGCGAAGAATGCATGCAAGGCGTTACGCAAAGCGGTGACCAAGTGCACACGGTCGATATTGGTATCGATTTGCTCATCAGGACGCAGTTCATCAGCGCGCTGCATCAAGGATTGACCGACAATAATGTCACCAAAAGCAATGATATAAGCGATCACCGCTGTGGGAATGGCCAGCATAAATACTTTGGCATCGGGGAAGCCTAGAGTAAATGGCAGGTAGTTCCACATCTCAGCGAAGGCTGGCGCGGTGATGCCAAAACGCACATCAGGCATATTATATTCGCCGACTGCAATACCGGTGAAAATAGCGATCAGCATGCCTGGCACCATGCCGTAGTTGACTATTTTACGAGCAATGGGCAGTCGATCCGTGAGGCCGCGGAAGGACACTGAGAACATCAGATACAAGCAGACCAAGCTGCCGATCACCAGTGAAATTGGCGTGTTGGCCAAGCGTCCGCCGGCATCAATTTCGCCGATCAGTGCTGCGATACCGGCGCCAATAATAATGCCGCCTTTCATTGAGTTGGGGATAATGCGTACTAAGGCGCTGCCCAGTCGAGTGATCCCTAAGATAAGAAAGATCACAAACACCAAAAACTGCAAAGCAAACAGCGCTTGAATCGCTTCAGGGCCTGGTTCGTAGTCCCCTAAAAACAGCAGCACTACGGGGATGCCAGGAGTGATCCAACCTGGCACAAAAGGTACGCCGAGCAAGGCTGGCAGCATAAAACCAATGCCGCACACGGTGACATAGGCCAGCGCCACGTCGTAAGGCAGGCCTAAGTATTTTTCTAACAGCGGAATCATGCCCAAGCTGACCACAAACATAATCAGCGCTTGGAACATTTCCGCTGTTTCCCAGCGGTAGTGAACAAAAGGCAGTCTTATTTTAAAAGGGCCCGCTGGCCAGTAGGGTTGTTCTTCGCCGTCTTTGCGGTGATAAAGTTGCATAAGTTATAGCCTCTAAAATCACCTGTGCTGGCGCAGTAGCTCGCTACCGTCAGCACAGATGTAATTGTTATTGTTGTGGTTACGGAGTTATAACCCGGAATTTATAATGTTCTAGCCGTTTCGCGCAGAGCAAATTTTTGGATTTTTCCGGTGGAGGTTTTTGGTAGATCGGTAAAAACGACCGTTTTTGGCACTTTAAATGAGGCCATATTGTCGCGACAAAAACGCATAATATCTTCTGCGCTGATATGCTCTTGGCCGGCCTTTAAGGTGATAAATGCACAAGGTGTTTCGCCCCAGCGCTCATCGGGTCGTGCCACTACCGCAGCTTCCAGCACTGCCGGGTGGTGATAGAGCACGCCTTCCAGTTCAATGGTGGAGATGTTTTCGCCACCGGAAATAATAATGTCTTTGGAACGGTCTTTAATTTCCACATACCCATCGGCATGCCACACAGCTAAGTCACCGGTATGGAACCAGCCGCCCTCAAAAGCTTCTTTCGTTGCGGTTGGGTTTTTTAAGTAACCTTTCATCACGGTATTACCGCGCATAAAGATCTCACCAATGGTTTGTCCGTCTTTTGGGGTCGGCTCTAAGGTATTCGGGTCAGCCACCATCACGCCTTCAAGGGTTGGGTAACGCACACCTTGACGGGATTTAAGTGTGGCACGCTCTGCAGCGGGCAAAGCATCCCACTTGGCCTGCCAGGCGCATAAGGTTACTGGGCCGTACACTTCAGTCAGACCATAGACGTGGGTGACTTCGATGCCCATTGCTTCCACCTCATTAATCACTTGGGCTGGTGGTGGTGCGCCGGCAACCATAGCTTTAACGGGATGATCAATGGCTGCTTTGGCTTCGGCGGGCATATTCACCAGTGCTTGCATAACAATGGGCGCGCTGCACATGTGGGTGACCTGTTCATCGCGGATCAGGTTGAGCACTTTCTGTGCGTCAGCGCGACGTAAAAACACATTCACCCCAGCCAGCGCAGTAATAGTCCATGGATAGCACCAGCCGTTGCAGTGGAACATCGGTAGAGTCCACAAGTAGACGGGGTGATTACCCATCGCCCAAGTCATTTGGTTGCCCATGGAGTTGAGAAAAGCGCCACGGTGATGGTAGACCACGCCTTTGGGGTTACCTGTGGTGCCAGAGGTATAGTTTAAGGCGATGGCTTGCCACTCATCGTCCGGCCACTGCCAAGCAAAGTCGGGATCGCCTTCGGCCAGCAGTGCCTCATAATCCAGATCACTGGCTGGCTTTCCTTCGCCGTATTCAGGGTCATTGACATCAATAATTAAGGGTGGGTTTTCGAGTAAGCGGCAAGCAGTCTGCGCCACCTCGCAAAACTCGCGGTCAACAAACAATACTTTAGCTTCACCGTGCTGCAGCATAAAACTGATTGTTTCGGCATCAAGACGCACATTCAGTGTATTAATCACTGCGCCCAGCATAGGTACAGCAAAGTGCAGCTCAAGCATCTCGGGAATATTGGGCAGTATCACTGCAACCGTATCGTCTTTACCGATGCCGCGGCCGGCCAGCGCAGACGCCATTTTGCGACAGCGGGTGTAGGTCTCTCCCCAGTTGCGGCGAATCGCGCCGTGCACCACGGCTGGGTAGTCTGGATATATTGCAGCGGTGCGCTCAATAAAACTTAATGGGCTGAGGGCAACATGATTGACTGGATTGCGTTCAAGACCTTGTTCGTAAATCGACATATTTAATACCTGTGGCTTATTGTTAGCTCTGGCGCTTAACTGCTAAACAGTTAGACGGCTGACTTATTATTCTTTTATAGACTCTACCTTATCGTAATGGTAGATAAACCATAGTAATATAGTATTTATACTATATTGTTTTGCTGTGCTGTTTAAAGGTTGCTTATGTATAACCCTACCAATCAAGCTTTGCAGTTGCGTTTGCTGCACCGTTTACAAAGTGAGAATCAACCGCTAGCTGAATGTGCACGGGCTTTGCAGGCGTTATTGCGTGCTGATCAACAGGTGCGTGCAGTGTGGTATTTCAGCTGGTTAGAAGGGGCTGGAATCTACAATCCAGAGGGAGATATACGGGGTTGGCCACCGGGGCCGGATGATGTTCTTGCAGCCTCGGATCAGCGGTTATTTACGCTACTGCAGCAACAGCCACAGCTGAGTGTTAAGCAAGTCAGTGCAATAAATTGCTGGCTGGCCAAGCGCATGACCCGTGCCGGCGTCAGTCATGGTGTGGTTGCCAGTTTGTCTTTAGCGCCGCAACAGCATGGGTTGGTGGTGGTGGAACTGCAGGATGCTGCGCCGCTGTTTGCTGTCGATAGCTTGTTATTGGTGCTCACTACTTGGCTGGGCAGCACCCTGCAGAGTGCACGGCCAGTGGAACTCTTGAGCAATGATCCGCACCCGGCCTTATGGGTTGACAGTCAAGCGAAACTGATTGAAGTAAATAAAGCTGCAGCCGATCTGTTTGGCGCGCACATTGTGGAGAACGCCCAACAGGCGCTGCCCTATAATCATCAGCAATTGGTGCGCAGCTGTGTCACTCAGCAGCGGGTTATTGAAGATGTCTCGGCACAATTCGCTGAGCGCGTTTTTACCTGGAGTTATATTCCCAACCCAGAGCAGCAGCGTATTTTAGTCCGTGGTCGTGATATCACTGAACAGGCTCAGCAGTTACAGCATGCCGCGCAAGCCTCGCGTCTGTATCGCTTAATTAATGAAAACAGCACCGATTTAATTTCACGGCACACGCCCAGTGGCTGCTTTATAAGTGCCTCACCTGCGTCATGGCGGCTACTGGGTTATTGGCCGGAAGAACTACAAGGCATGCGCAGTCAAATTTTGCTGCATCCACACGATAGAATATTGGTTGAGCAAGGGGCCAAAAATGCCTTAGCTGAAATTGGTTATCACACCATGACCTTGCGCGTGCGCCATCGCGCGGGGCATTATTTATGGTTTGAAACGGCCAGCCGGGCGATTCGTGACACTTATACGGGCGGCATTATCGAAGTGATTAGCGTGTCCCGTGATATCACCAGACGGGTTCAAGTGGAAGAGAATCGCCGGCGCTTGGCCGAGGTGGTTGAGGTCAATACTGATCTGGTGCTGTTTGTTGATCCCAGCGGTCAAATACTCTGGATGAATCCCTCTGCACGGCGCACCCTTCAGGTAAGTGAATCGCAGGGCCCCTTGCAGTTGGCAGACGTGATCGATTCAGCAACCTTGCACAAACTGACCCAATATGGCTGGAAAACTGCTGACAAGCATGGAGTTTGGAGCTGCGAAACACGTTTTCAACCCTTTGCCGAGGTGGTTTCTTTTCCAGTTTCCTTGGTGTTGCTGGCGCATACGGTGGCGGGCGCTGAGAGTTACTATTCATTGGTGGCACGCAATATGGCTGAGCGTGAATTGCGTGAAGCACAGCAGCGTAAGCACCAGGAAGAACTGGCCCACACCACGCGCTTGATTACCTTAGGCGAATTGACCTCAGGCATTGCCCATGAGATGAATCAACCTCTAGCTGCGGTGATTAATTATGCCGGTGCCAGTTTGCGTTACTTACAGTCGGTGCAAGAACAGTCGTTGCCCATTGAGCGGGTGACACAAGGGTTAGAGCGCATTACTGAACATGCCAACCATGCGGCAGAGGTGATTAAGCGGCTACGGGCTTTTTTGCGTAAAGAACCGCGCCGCGTCGAAGCTTTGCAAATCGCTGAAGTAGTGCAGGAAGCAGTGCAGTTATGTGCTTGGGAGGCGGTTAATGCGCGGGTGAGTATTGAGCAAAATATGCTCACTGAGCTGCCCTTAATCTATGCCGATCGAGTTTTATTAGAACAGGTGTTATTAAACATATTGCGCAACGCTATTGAGGCCAATCGTGAGCAGCACCAAAATGAAAAAGTGGCATCACGGGTGTTAATCACTGCTGAGCAGCACGCTGAACAGATTTATATTAAAGTGCATGATCAAGGTGGCGGGGTCACTGCAGAACAGTTGGAGCAATTATTTACCCCGTTTTACACCAGCAAAGCCGATGGTTTAGGCTTGGGCTTGTCCATGAGTCGCAGTATTGTCGAAGGTTTTGGCGGGGCACTTGAGGCGCAAGAGAGTGCTTTAGGTGGCTTGTGTTTAAGTTGTCGTTTACCGGTACGCAGTCGCAGTGATGAGCGGATTCCAGTTGAAGCATAAATAATTATAAGGATTTAACGTGGGTGCAGTAGAGCAGACCGTATATGTGGTGGATGATGATCAGGGCATGCTGGATTCCACTGTGTGGTTGCTGGAATCAGTTGGCCTGCGGGCTATCCCTTTTACCAGTGGTCAAGCGTTTCTTGAGGCAGAGCTGAACAGCGGTCGTAGCTGCGTTGTGTTAGATGTGCGGATGCCGGATATGGGTGGCCTGACGGTGCAAGAAGCCTTGCGTGCTAAAGGCTTGGATTTACCCATTATTTTTGTCAGTGGCCATGCGGACGTACCCATTGTGGTTCGGGCCTTTCGTGCGGGCGCGGTGGATTTTATCGAGAAACCCTATAATGAGCAGTTGCTCTTGGACAGCGTACAGCAGGCGCTGAGTAGCTTTGACCTGTCAAATGATGAGAGCACCCTGCACGCTGTGCTGCAGCGCCTCGATAGCTTGACCCCACGAGAGCGCGATGTGTTGCTACCGCTGGTGCAAGGCTATACCAATCGGGAAATGGCTGAGCAGCTTGGCATCAGTATCAAGACCGTCGACTTGTATCGCTCCCGGGTGATGAAACATATGCAGGCGCAAACCTTAGCTGATCTGGTTGGGATGGCTATTGCCGCAGAGCTGGTTGAACCGCTGCAGTTGCGCAGTGCGGCAGCCGGATTTAAATCCCGTTAGGCTTGACTGCGAGCCTGCTCAACATAAATCTGTAAAGCCTGCTGGCGCGCTGCAGTCAGCGCCAGACCCAACTCTGCACCTTGCAAACCTTGTTCCAACAGTGGCTTCACATCGACTGCCCGCACCACCTCGGCCGCTTTACGTAAATACTCTGCTTGTGGATAGTCGCGGTCTTCATGTCCCAAACGACCGCGAGCGTCCATTTCACTGGCGGCAATAAAATCAGCAAAACGTTGTGGGCGGCGCATAATATCGAACTTCATTAATAATTTTAATAAGGTTGCCGGGCGTAACTCCAGCGCACGGTGAGCATGGGTATGAAACTCACCGACCAGAAAAGCCAGCTGCGCACAGTCATTGGGCACTTTAAGGCGCTTATTAACTTTTTTAATTAAAGCCAGACCGCGGGTTTCATGGCCAATATGCCGTGGCCACTCAGCGGGGTCAGTGGTGCCTTTGCCCAAGTCATGCAGCAAGCAGGCCCAGCGCACATTGAGCGGTTGTTGAAAGCGCGCGCATTGTTGCAGTACCTGTAAGATATGCACCCCGGTATCAATTTCAGGATGATGCTCAGGCGGTTGCGGTACGCCAAATAAAACGTCCACCTCAGGCAGTAAAACCTTTAACGCGTCGCAGTCACGCAGCACCTGAATAAACACCTCTGGATTATCTTCCATCAGGGCGCGAGCAAATTCTTGCCAAATACGCTCAGCGGTTAAATGTTGCAACTCACCTGAGTCCGCCAGTGTGGCCATCAACGCCAGAGTGTCAGGGTGTACACTAAAGCCTAAATAGGCATAACGGGCAGCAAAGCGTGCCACCCGTAACACCCGCAACGGATCCTCAGCAAAGGCTGGCGATACATGGCGTAACAGTCGCGCGGCAAGATCGGCTTGACCACCATAGGGGTCATATAAAGTGCCGTCAGCGGCGAGCGCCATGGCATTCACTGTTAGATCACGGCGGAGTAAATCTTCTTCTAAGGTAACCTCGGGACTGGTATGAAAAGTAAAACCATTATAGCCATGGCCACTTTTACGCTCAGTGCGTGCTAGAGCGTATTCTTCACCGCTTACTGGGTGTAGAAATACAGGAAAGTCATCACCCACTGGACGAAAGCCTTGTGCAAGCATTTGCTCAGGGGTTGCGCCAACTACCACCCAGTCAATATCTTTAATTGCGCGGCCTAAAAGTTGATCGCGAACTGCGCCACCGACCTTGAAAATCTGCATACAGAGACGTACCTTAAATAGACATAAGCGCAAGGATACCGATAAGTCGGCCTCTTTGGCGGCTTGTGTATTGTGTTGTTAATTCTGTTGTAAGCTAGGCCAACCATTATACACGCTGCTGGTGATCAGCTTAGCTTGCTCAGTTTCTGTTTGGCTGCAGTGGAAAAGACTTCGATAGGTAAATACTATCGATGCTATGATATCAATCAATTATACCTAAGCATGCAAATGCCCTAGTATTAACAGCGTAAGTTCTTAAACACTTAAAGGAATTATTTAATGTCTTATATTAATAGCGAAGTTAAACCGTTTAACGCAACAGCTTTTCACAATGGTGATTTCATTGAAGTCAGCGAAGCAGACCTGAAAGGTAAGTGGTCAGTGGTATTTTTCTACCCAGCAGACTTTACCTTTGTTTGCCCAACAGAGTTAGGCGACTTAGCAGACAACTACGAAACCTTTAAAAAGCTTGGCGTAGAAATCTACTCAGTATCCACTGACACCCACTTTACCCATAAAGCGTGGCATGACACTTCACCCGAAATTGGCAAGATTCAGTACCCAATGATTGGTGACCCAACAGGTCAGATTACCCGCAACTTTGGCGTAATGATTGAAGAAGTTGGCTTGGCAGATCGTGGTACCTTCGTAATCGATCCAGAAGGCGTTATCCAGATCGTTGAAATCAACGCTGGTGGTATTGGCCGTGACGCACGTGAGTTACTGCGCAAAGTTAAAGCAGCACAATACGTTGCCGCGCACCCAGGTGAAGTATGTCCAGCTAAGTGGCAAGAAGGTGAAGCAACCTTATCTCCTTCATTGGATTTAGTAGGTAAGATCTAAGAATTACCCCTTACTTTTTATCTCTGCTTGCTAAGTTGTGATCCAACTGCGTAAGCCCGACGCCCGGGTACACACTGCTCGGGCGTTTTATTTTCAAAAATTAGATTTTGGAGCATATTAATCATGTTGGACGCTAATTTAAAAGCACAACTACAGGCTTACCTAGAAAAGGTGACGCAGCCGTTTGAAATCGTTGCGTCCCTTGATAATGGTACCAAGTCGACTGAATTAAGAAATCTGCTGGAAGAAATTGCCGGCATGAGTGATAAAATCACCCTGCGTACAGACGGTGATGATGCACGTAAACCTTCGTTTTCGTTAAACCGTATTAATGGCGATATCAGCCTGGTTTTTGCTGGTATCCCAATGGGCCATGAGTTCACTTCATTGGTGTTGGCGCTGCTGCAAGTCGGCGGACACCCATCCAAGTTGGCCCAAGAGGTGATTGAGCAAGTTACTCAACTGGAAGGCAGCTTTAAGTTTGAAACCTATTTTTCCCTGTCCTGCCAGAACTGCCCAGAAGTAGTACAAGCGTTGAACTTAATGGCAGTGCTCAACCCCAATATTCGCCACGTAGCCATTGATGGTGCACTCTTCCAAGACGAAGTAGAAGAGCGCCAAGTGATGTCAGTGCCGATGGTGTTTCTCAACGGCGAAATGTTTGCCCAAGGCCGCATGGGTGTTGAAGAAATTCTGGCTAAAGTTGACACCGGTAGCGTTGAGCGCGACGCGGCGAAGATGAATGAAAAAGACGCTTTTGATGTGTTAGTGATTGGCGGTGGCCCAGCCGGTGCTGCAGCGTCGATTTACTCAGCGCGTAAAGGTATTCGTACCGGTATTGCGGCGCAGCGCTTTGGTGGTCAAGTATTGGATACCATGTCGATTGAGAACTTTATTTCAGTCAAAGCAACTGAAGGTCCAAAACTGGTCCGCGCCATGGAAGAGCATGTGCGTGACTACGATATCGATGTGATGAACCTACAAACCGCCAGCCGTTTAGTGCCAGCAGCAGAAGAGGGTGGCTTGCATACGGTTGAGTTTGAATCCGGTGCCAGCTTAAAAGCTAAAACCGTAATTCTATCCACTGGTGCGCGCTGGCGCGAAATGAATGTAACCGGCGAGCAAGAGTACCGTAACCGCGGTGTTGCCTACTGCCCACACTGTGACGGTCCCTTATACAAAGGCAAAGATGTTGCGGTGATTGGTGGTGGTAACTCAGGTGTTGAAGCTGCGATTGACTTAGCAGGTTTGGTTAAGCATGTGACTTTGATTGAGTTTGACACCCAACTGCGCGCTGACGAAGTACTGCAGAAAAAGCTGAAAAGCTTACCGAACGTGAAGATTATTAAGAATGCCATGACCACCGAAGTTGTCGGCGACGGCAGCAAAGTAACTGGCTTGATCTACCAAGATCGCGCCACTGAAGAAAGCCACACGGTTAATCTAGACGGTATCTTTGTCCAGATTGGCTTACTGCCCAATACCGAGTGGCTGAAAGATACAGTTGCACTGTCCAAGCACGGCGAAATCGAAGTTGATGCCCGCTGCGCAACCAACATCCCCGGCGTGTTTGCCGCAGGTGATGTGACAACTGTACCTTACAAGCAGATTGTGATTGCCATGGGCGAAGGTTCAAAAGCCTCACTCAGCGCTTTTGACCATATCATCCGCTCGTAAGCGCAAAAGATGACAAAGCCTAAATAAACCTTAGGCCGCTGTAAAACAAAACGCCCGCTGCAGTTGAATGCAGCGGGCGTTTTTTATTGGCTAATCAGCTGAGTAGTGAGATTTTTTCGTGCTTTTACTCCAACTGCGAGTCTTGCGTTTGGATTACGCAGCCCTGTATCTGTATGAGCGGGTCACACCCACAACCACTTTCTAGATTGCCCGCCCCAGTCTTTAATTAACAACCAGCTAGTACGTTCGATAACTAGGTCAGCTGACTGTTAGGCCACTATAACGAAATCAATCATAATCGCGCCCGGCTGACGCTGTTGGTAAATCACCTGCACTCGCTCGCCATAACGCTCACGCATTTGATTGAGCAACGGAATGGGGTCGTGATCATTGACGAAGCGCATCGCTTCACCGGGACAATTCTGTCTCTGTAGTCGGATTGCTCACGTGAAACCCTCGAATGGATAAACTTCCAAGCAGATTAAAACGAACCCACGGGACATGCCTTGATTTGAATTAAGTGGGTGGAATCAGGGCACGGGCAACAGAAATATTTTAAAACTAAGAACGGATATAGGTTATTTAGAAACCGCGGTATTTACAGTGGTTTCCGTTCTATGCGCGCTTATCTACTGGTTCGCGCACAGTTCGCAGCCGTGTTTTATATAAAGCCTTTTAAAATCAATAATTTGTTGTCTGACCCGGGAAAATAGCAAGCAGTGCTTCAGCGTGTTTCTGTGCATGCTCGTTTTACCCTGCTCGCTGGATTGCAGGCAAGGTAAAAGCTGCGTATAAACAATGGTTTATGATTAAGTAAATCAAGCAGGCTTGGCAGCGAAATGCGCATGCTTACTAATATAATGTTATATCTTTCTCGTATTGTATTGCTGTATTAGAATTTATAAAAATAAACCAACCAACTATTGGGAAAATA
>CAJDVK010000033.1_pt1 | contig 19634 bp, 16 predicted proteins | sample 7391401 | NCBI WGS metagenome assembly CAJDVK01 (sample SAMEA7055696, study PRJEB34461) | soil metagenome | biome: terrestrial ecosystem; feature: Peninsula; material: soil | place: Antarctica | collected 2016
CTTTAATGGCGTTGACATCATTCTTATTAATCGGCTTTCCGTGATGCCCTAAAACACAATCAGCCAACACAGTGAGCGTATCGAGCATTCGCTCCTGAGCACGACGCTCCAGTTGATCATTGCCTATTACTGCCGCCAGCACATCGTTCTGAATAAGTTTCCAGAAATACAGCCCCAGGCGATCATGACGAAAGTCTTTCCCATCATATTCATGACAATTAATAGGACGATAAAGATCACTACTGCTGTTTAAATAGAGTTTTTGAAAAGAAGATGCAAACTTACCTAAATCATGCAGCGTCAGCATAAAAGAAAAAACACTAGAAAGTTGCGCTTCGGTAATTTCTAAAAAACTGGCTAAATCAGTCTTGAGTCCTGCATTTGCATCAAGTATTGCTTGGCCTACCGCGGCAACGTCTAAGCAGTGATAAACAAGAAGATGGTAGTCAGATCCAGGCTGATCAAACTGTCGCTGTGCTTTACCCCAGTACTCTAAGTAGGCAGTCTGTTGTACTTGATCGGTTAACATTAACTTTCCATAGTTAAAGTATTAAATTTTGATATTAGTATGATTAATAGTTAATTAACATACATATACGACATATTAAGTCGCATACCAAATATGATTTCCCTAATAAAATCCAAACCTTTAATAACACACCCTATAAATCTTTCCACGCAACACTTGAAATCAATAACAACAGGGCGTACTTTTGAACGCTTGACTCACGCATGAGTCAACGTCGCTCAGACGGTTCTGGGCGCTTACGTTTTTGAGGTTCACATGACTGACATCCGTCAACCACGGCGCTTTTCGCGCATTGATCGCTTGCCACCCTATGTATTCAATATCACTGCAGAATTAAAGATGGCTGCCCGCCGTCGCGGTGAAGACATTATTGATTTCAGTATGGGCAATCCGGATGGTTCAACACCGCCGCATATTGTTGAAAAACTGGTGCAAGTAGTCCAGCGCGGCGACACCCACGGTTATTCGACCTCCCGCGGCATTCCACGCCTACGTCGGGCCATCACCAATTGGTACAAAACACGTTACGAGGTTGAGCTGGATCCCGAGACCGAAGCCATTGTTACCATCGGTTCCAAAGAAGGCCTGGCCCATTTAATGCTCGCCACTTTAGACCAAGGCGACATGGTGCTGGTGCCTAACCCAAGCTACCCGATTCATATTTATGGTGCGGTGATTGCCGGCGCGCAAGTACGCTCAATACCGTTAATTCCTGGGGTGGATTTTTTCCTCGAACTTGAGAAAGCCATTCGCGAATCCACTCCTAAGCCGAAAATGATGATTCTCGGTTTTCCATCCAATCCCACGGCCCAATGTGTGGAACTGGATTTCTTTGAACGGGTGGTGGCTCTCGCCCGTGAGCATGACATTATTGTTATTCACGACTTGGCCTATGCCGATATTGTCTTTGATGGCTGGAAAGCCCCGTCAATTATGCAGGTGGAAGGCGCCCGTGATGTAGCAGTGGAGTTTTTCACCATGTCGAAAAGCTACAATATGGCTGGTTGGCGGGTGGGCTTTATGGTCGGCAATCAAGAACTGGTCAGTGCTCTAGCACGGATCAAAAGTTACCATGACTACGGCTCCTTTACTCCAGTGCAAGTGGCGGCAATTGCTGCGCTGGAAGGTGATCAACAATGTGTGCTGGATATTGTTGAGCAGTACCGTCAACGCCGTAATCTGATGGTGAAAGGCCTGCATGAAATCGGCTGGATGGTCGAGAAACCTAAAGCCTCGATGTATATTTGGGCGAAAATCCCCGATGCCTATGCTGAGATGGGTTCATTAGAGTTTTCGAAGAAGCTGTTGGCCGAAGCGAAAATCAGTGTTTCGCCTGGGGTTGGTTTTGGTGAGTATGGTGATGACTATGTGCGCTTTGCTCTGATCGAAAACCTTGACCGCTCGCGTCAAGCCTTACGTGGCATTAAAGCCATGTTCCGCGCTGACGGCTTAATTGAGTAACAGTCTTCACCCGTAGGACACTTTTGTAGCTCGTCCCATCAAGGGCGACAGACTTAGGGCGACATATGCGTATATGTCGCCCATAAAAGGACGACCTACCAGTCGATGTACAGAGCAGCTTATTCGCTCACCTGTGACCACTGCCTACTTAAGCGCTTATCCGACACCGGTACTTTGGTTCCCAGTTGCTGAGCAAACAGCGACACGCGATACTCTTCCAGCATCCAACGATACAGCACCAGCTCCTGATCAAACTTGCCTTCTTGGGCATGCTTTTCTTGGCGTTTTTTAAGTTTCTCCATATAGCCGGTCAATTCTATGGTCCAGACTCGATCTTGCTGCACCTGACTGGGCAATTTCTCCAGCCGTTGCTCTACGGCTTTTAAGTAGCGCGGGTATTCTTGCAACCACTGGGCTGGCGTAGCGCGGACAAAACCAGCATAGAGTAAGCCTGCCAGTTGGGCTTTGATATCATTCAGCGCCACTACCATCGATAGATCAACCCGCCCTTTTAAGCGCTTTTTAATCTCGTGCCAACGTTGCAAAATCAGCAGCACAGTTTTAGCTAAATGCTCAGCCACTGGAACCAACTCACCGCGTCTTGCCTCGGCAATTTTCGCCACAGCCTCAGCATCGCGCGGCAGCACTTTAAGCTCTTGCAACATGCAGCGATCAATACTGGCTAGGAGAATATCTTCTGTTAGCGCTTCAATGCGACCAAGATCGCGGTAGAGCAAAGCCATCTCCGTCAACCCAGGTAAACGGCTGCGTAAATACTTTGCTGGCTCAACCAATTGCTGCAGCAGTAAACGTTGCAACGCACGGCGGTGTTCTTGATCCGCTTGCTGAGGAGTGGAAAAACGCCCTTCCTGCACCTCGCCGTCAGTGTCCACCAATGCTGGGTAAACAGTCATTTCCATGCCGGCCACTTTATGAGTGCTTTGCTCAGCAACCTTAAAGGCATCACTCTTAACCTGTTTGGGCTCAGTTTTCTTCTGTTTTAACTCAGCTAAGGCCTGTTGACTGGCCCCTGAAAAGCGTCGGCGTAACTCATCCAGATCACGGCCCTCACCCAAGCGCTTACCGGCAGCATCCACCACTTTGATATTCATCCGCAGATGATCGTCCAACTGCTCAGTGGCCTGCTGCCATAACTCATCACTGACCCGCACTCCAGTCATGCGTAACAGCTGCTGACTCAAGTTTTCTACTAGTGAGCCCTGGGCAAACGGCATCCCCTCTAAAGCCGCCGCAATAAAGTCGGGTACTGGGACAAAGTTTTTACGTACTGACTTGGGCAAGTTACGCACCATAGCAATGCAGCGCGTGGTCAGTAACCCGGGAACCAACCACTGCAACAGCGCTTCCGGCACTTGTGCCAAAAGTGGCGCTGGAATAGTCACTGTGACCCCATCACGCTCATGGCCGGGTTCAAAGTGATAACTGAGCGGCAATTGGATATCTTGCCACTGCAATGTATCGGGGTACTGATTTTCCGTGACCTCTGTCGCTTCACGGGCCAGCACATCCTCTTCTGTCATCAATAATAATTGAGGGTTTTTCTCACTGTTGCGCTTGTACCAACGATCAAAACTGGCGGTTTGATAAATATTGGCTGGAATATGCCGGTCATAATAGTCAAATAAGGTTTCTTCATCGGCCAAAATATCTCGACGGCGCGCTTTGGCTTCAAGTTTATCCAAGGTTTTTAATAACTGGCGGTTAGCCTGTAAACAGTGGGCGCGACTGAGAATTTCATTGGCCACCAAGCCTTCGCGAATAAAGGTTTCCCGGCTGAGCACAGGATCAATGGGGCCATAATGCACGGCGCGGCGGCCAATAATAATCAAGCCATATAAGCTCACTTGCTCATAAGCCACCACTTGGCCGCGACGCTTTTCCCAGTGCGGCTCAAGATAGGTGCGCCGAATTAAATGCTCAGCTAGAGTTTCCGCCCACTCAGGCTCAATCCGCGCGACCAGCCGAGCAAACAAGCGACTGGTTTCCACCAATTCCGCCGCCATCAGCCATTGCGGACGCTTACGGCCCAAGGTGCTGGAGGGGTGAATATGGAAACGTCTTTGCCGTGCGCCTAAGAAATCATTGTCTTCAGTTTTCTGCCCGATTTGACTGAGCAAGCCAGTTAACAAAGCTTTATGCAGCTGGGCATAGTCACTGGGCTGATTATTAAAAGGTAGCTTTAATTCACGGCAAATTAAGGTCAACTGCCGATGCGCATCACGCCATTCGCGCATGCGTAAATAATTTAAAAAATGCTGACGACACCAACGGCGCACACCAGAGCTGCCTAAAGCTAGGCGCTGCTCTTCAAAGGCACGCCAAATATTCACCAGCACAGCAAAATCAGAATCAGGGTCTTTCCACGGAGCATGGGCTTGGTCAGCAGCTTGCTGCTTATCTGCTGGACGCTCCCGCGGATCTTGGATGGATAAAGCACTGGCAACAATCAGCATTTCACGCAAACTGCCTTCATCAGCCGCAGCCAACAGCATGCGCCCTACTCGCGGATCAATGGGCAGGCGGGCCAGCTGCTTACCCAGATCAGTCAGTTGACTTTCACGGTCGACAGCACTGAGCTCTTGCAGCACATTAAAGCCATCACTGATCGCCTTGCCTTCAGGCGGCTCAATAAAAGGAAATTTTTCAATGGCACCCAAACGCAAGTGCAGCATCTGCAAAATAACCGCAGCCAAGTTGGTACGTAAAATTTCTGGATCAGTAAATTCTGGGCGGCCTAAATAATCCTCTTCACTGTACAAACGAATGCAAATACCCGCCTCAACCCGACCACAACGACCCTGACGCTGGTTAGCACTGGCTCGAGAAATCGCTTCAATGGGCAAACGCTGAATTTTTGCTCGGTAACTGTAGCGGCTGATCCGTGCGGTGCCGCTATCAATTACATAACGAATCCCCGGTACTGTGAGTGAGGTTTCGGCAACGTTGGTGGCTAAAATAACCTTACGCGCCGGGCTGCTCTGGAAGATTTTTTGCTGCTCGCTGGGTGATAAGCGTGCATACAAAGGTAAAATGGCAGTGTGCTTTAATTGTGCTTTACGCAACACTTCTGCACATTCGCGAATTTCACGCTCGCCGGGTAAAAACACCAACACATCACCGGGCAAACGTTTCTCACGGCGTTCATGCTCAGCAATTTCCAGCAGACCATTGAGAATCCCTTGGTCAACGCTAAGATCCTCTTCAACTGGGTTACCGTCTTCATCTTGGCTGGCCAGCAACGGTCGATACCAAGTGTCCACTGGGTAGGTACGGCCAGAGACCTCAATAATCGGCGCATTATCAAAGTGCTTTGAAAAGCGCTCCAGATCAATGGTTGCCGAGGTGATAATAACTTTAAGATCCGGGCGACGTGGCAGAATCTGTTTGATATAGCCCAATAAAAAATCAATATTGAGGCTGCGCTCATGGGCCTCATCAATAATAATGGTGTCGTAACGTTGCAAAAATCGATCACGACCGGTTTCTGCCAGTAAAATGCCATCGGTCATAAGCTTAACCAAGGTGCGCTCATGGCTCTGATCTTCATAGCGCACCTGATAACCCACCAGTTCACCCAGCGGCGTACCTATTTCTTCGGCGATTCGCGCCGCCACACTGCGCGCGGCTAAACGACGGGGTTGAGTATGTCCAATCAAGCCATGGGTGCCACGGCCCAACTCTAAACATAACTTAGGCAGCTGAGTAGTCTTACCTGAGCCGGTTTCCCCGGCAATAATCAGCACTTGATGTTTTTCCAGAGCTTGCTTAATCGCATCACGGCGTTCAGCAATGGGTAAACTATCATCATAGGTAATCCGCGGAATACTTAGACGACGGTTCTCCACCTGCTTGCATGAGCGGTCTAGATCCTGCCGCCACTTTGCGAACTGCTCGGCATGCTCAGGCTGCTTCAATAGCGACAATAACCGCCGACGCAGGCGGTATTGGTCAGCACTTTTAGCATGCTTAATCTGGGAAAGAAGTTGCTGCTGATTAGATTTTTTGCTCATTAACGACTAATACATATCCAATATTGAGCCGGCCATTATCGCAGATTTACTGTGTATTTGCTGGCCAATTGCTGTGAAGGCAGCGCCTATCGAGCCCGATAGCTTGTATACTGAGCATCATATTGTCCGCTTATCCGCTTGCCTGCCCCATGCTGGCAGCCGTATTACAAGGATCTGATTCTATGCTAATGGTTATTTCCCCAGCAAAAACACTGGATTACACCAGTCCTTTGGCCACTGAAAAGTACAGCCAGCCACGTTTTCTCGAGCAATCCAGTCAACTGATTGAGATACTGCGCGAATTCTCGCCCAGTGAGCTGGCTAAGCTGATGAAACTGTCGGATAAGCTCGCCGGTCTTAATGTGGCACGTTTTACTGAATGGCAACCAGAGTTCACCCTAGACAATGCTCGGCAAGCCATCCTTGCTTTTAAAGGGGATGTCTACACTGGATTGGACGCAGCCAGCTTAAGTGCCGCTGACTTTGACTATGCCCAGCAGCATTTGCGTATTTTATCCGGTCTCTATGGTGTGCTGCGTCCGCTGGACTTAATGCAACCCTATCGACTGGAAATGGGCACGCGCCTAGAGAACTCTGAAGGCAAAAACCTCTATGAATTCTGGGGTGAGCGTCTGACCGATTCACTGAATCAATGCTTGGCCGAACAAAAAACCAGCGTGTTACTTAACCTAGCCTCTAACGAGTATTTTAAAGCGGTAAAACCCAAGCTACTGAATGGCACTTTGATTAATGTTGATTTCAAAGATCTAAAAAACGATCAATATAAAATCATTAGTTTTTATGCAAAAAAAGCCCGTGGGGTTATGGCTCGCTACGTTATCCAGCATAAAATAGATTCGGTGGAGGCGTTAAAAAACTTTACTGAACAGGGTTATTACTACAGCGCAGAGCAATCTAAACCCGATCATTTGGTCTTTTTACGTGACCAACCTGAGGATTAACCTATGTTACCGCCGGCTTTAATACCTCTCACTTGGTTGGGGCTATTATTACGTTATCCAAAACGCACCCTAGCCATTGGTGTGCCATTCTTGCTGGTATTGGGCAGTATTGCTGCGTGGCTGGTTGTGCATGAACGCAGCAATCAACAGTTGCTCGATCAGCTGGATATGCACATCAGCTATATGCCAAGCCAGTGTTCTCCTGACACGCCACTGCTTGTGCAATTACGTAACAATACCGATAAAACCCTAAAAGATTTAAACTGGCGCATCGCAGCCTACCGCCCGGGGGAAAGCACCAATCTGGTTGAAAGCTTATTTGCCGAATACCACTACAGCAGTTCAAGCCCATTAGCACCGAATGCTGAATGGCAATCGTGCTTACCTGTGCCAAGTTTCCGAGCAGGCTACCGTGCCAGCACCCTGGAGTTTAGAATTGAGCGGCGTCAAGGTCATTTCGTGCGCTAAATCCGCAGTCTGCTGTACTTAAGTGTGGCAGACTGCCGCGTGCTTGGTTACTATCGGTGACACTTGAGTGTTGAGTAGCCAGATGTACATTTATCGTTTAGTCCTTATTTTAGTTGTTAGTATTTATCTGTTTTCACCGGCCATCATGGAGTGGTGGACAACAGCAGATAGTGTCTGGTATCGCCCCTATTTATTGTGGCTCAGTCTAATTGGACTCACTTTTATACTGCAAAGCCGAGACGATGCCGATGAGTTTTAGCCTCAGCCAGCTGATCCTAATCAGCACCACCTACTTGCTCACCTTGTTTGGCGTGGCTTGGGCCACCGAGCGCGGTTGGGTACCCAGCCGGATTGTGCGCCACCCCATCACCTATATTTTATCTTTAGGCGTCTATACCAGTGCCTGGGCCTTCTTTGGTGCTGTAGGCCTCGCCCATCAATACGGCTACGGCTTTCTAGCCATTTACCTAGGCTTATCCGGTGCATTTTTATTGGCGCCGGTACTGCTTTATCCTATTTTACGCTTGACCCACACTCACCAGCTCTCATCCTTAGCTGACTTAATGGCCTTCCGCTTTAGAAGCAGTTGGGTCGGTGCAATAACCACTGTGGGTATGTTGCTGGCGGCACTACCTTTATTGGCGCTACAGATTCAATCTGTCACCGATACCATTAGCATTATCACTGAGCAGCCCATTCAAGAATATGTTGCTTTGGCGTTCTGTATTTTAATTACTTTATTTTCTATTTTATTTGGTGCTCGACATATCGCCAGCCGTGAAAAACATGAAGGGCTGGTGTTTGCCATTGCTTTTGAATCTCTAGTGAAACTGTTGGCCTTGTTAGCCATAGGTGCTTATGCGCTCTTTGTGGTATTTGATGGCCCAAGCGGACTCGATACTTGGTTATCACACAACCCCGAGATTCTTGACAACCTTAGGCTGCCTTTGGAAGAAGGCCCATGGCGAATCTTATTGCTACTGTTTTTTGCCTCAGCCATAGCGATGCCACATATGTATCATATGACTTTTACCGAGAACCTAAATCGGCGAGCAATGATCACCGCCAGTTGGGGCGTACCTTTATTTATGCTGCTGATGAGCCTGCCGATCCTGCCAATTTTATGGGCTGGCTTAAAGCTCAATGCACCCACTTCACCAGAGTATTTCACTTTAGGTTTAGGCTTAGCCGTCAACAGCGAACGCCTGACCTTATTGGCTTTTATGGGCGGATTATCCGCAGCCAGCGGTGTCATTATCGTACTCACTTTGGCCATGTCGGGCATGGTGATGAATCACATTGTGCTACCTTTGTACCAACCGCCAGCCAACGGCAATATTTACCGCTGGCTTAAGTGGGTACGGCGTGGATTAATTATTGCTATTGTTTTAGCAGGTTATAGCTTTTACTTGCTTCTACGCTCCGAACAGGACTTGTCCAATCTAGGTTTAGTTGCCTTCTTTGCTGCTTTACAGTTTTTACCCGGCGTACTGGCCACGCTGTATTGGCAAAAAGCCAACCGCTATGGCTTTATCAGTGGTGCAATCGCCGGAATACTGGTCTGGACTGTTGGCATGCTGTTACCCATGTTGAGCGGTCTCGACAAGCTCTATTTATCTTTGATTGATTCCACCCTTTTGTTTGGTGGCAGCAGATGGCATTTATCAATTACTGCCTCACTGATAGCCAACTGCGCGGCACTGATCTTGGTTTCACTGCTCACCCGTACCAGCGCAGAAGAACAAAGTGCTGCGCAGGCTTGCGCCATAAACAATACCCGTCATGCTGAGCGGCGCCGTGAGTTATATGCAACCAATCCGCAAGAGCTGGTCACTGAACTGGCAAAACCGCTTGGTGCAATTACTGCACAACGGGAAGTTGAAAAAGCGTTAAAAGACTTAAAACTCCCCTTTGATGAAAGTCGCCCTGTTGCTTTACGCCGTTTGCGCGGCCGTATTGAAGCCAACTTGTCAGGTTTAATGGGGCCCAGTGTAGCGCAGGATTTGGTCGACACCTTTTTACCTTTAAAAGAGGACAGTGAGACCTATACCAGCGGTGATATTCACTTTATTGAAAGTCGTTTAGAAGACTATCAGTCACGCTTAACCGGACTGGCTGCAGAGTTAGATACTTTACGCCGTTACCACAGGCAAACCTTGCAAGATCTACCCATGGGCGTCTGCTCACTGGCCAAGGACTATGAGATCTTAATGTGGAACCATGCCTTAGAAGACCTCACCGGAATTACTGCCACGCGAGTTGTGGGCTCACGGCTCAACACTATTGATCAGCCGTGGCGCACGCTGTTAATGGAGTTTGCTCAAGGCCGCAGCGCGCACCTTTACAAGCACCCCTTGCACGGTCCTTATCAATCACGCTGGTTAAACTTACATAAAGCCGCCATTGATGAGCCTGCAGCAATCGATGCCAGCGGTTTGGTGCTGTTGGTTGAAGATGCTACCCAGACCCGCTTACTCGAAGATAAATTAGTCCACTCTGAGCGTCTGGCCTCAATTGGCCGACTGGCTGCCGGGGTTGCCCATGAAATTGGTAACCCCATTACTGGCATCGCTTGCCTGGCACAAAACTTACGCTATGAGCGTGATGAAGATGCAGAAATCACTGAAATCAGCAGCCAAATTGTTGAGCAAACCAAGCGTGTCTCACGCATTGTGCAGTCTTTAATGAGCTTTTCACATTCAGGTCAGCAACAACAGGATAGCTACGAACCTGTTAGCCTGTTTGATGTAACCAGCGAAGCCATTCATTTGCTTAATTTAAATAAACTGGAAAAAACGGTACACTTTTTTAATCTATGTAATACCCAGCACTGGACCCTCGGTGATCCCCAGCGTCTGGCGCAGGTATTGGTTAATTTATTATCGAACGCCCGTGATGCCAGCCCTGAGTTGGGGCAGATCTATATCCGTACAAAGGCCACTCATTCTCAGGTAGAGTTATCTATCGAGGATCAGGGCGGTGGTATTAGTAGCGCCAGTTTAGAGCACTTATTTGAACCTTTTTACACCACTAAAGACCCTGGACAAGGCACAGGACTCGGACTTGCGTTGGTATATTCGATCATTGAGGAGCACCAGGGCGATATTCAAGTGGACAGTCCGGCTGACCTTAAATTGCAGCGCGGCACTCGCTTCCGGATCAGTTTACCGCGCCACGACCTATCCTCCAGCCCAGTAACCAAGGGTTTGCGATGAACTGCTTAACTAGAGCACAACCCTGCATACTGAATCTTTATAGAGAGTGACAATGCATCATATTTTGATTGTTGAAGATGAACCCATTATTCGCTCAGCCTTGCGCCGCTTGCTTGAGCGCAATCACTATCAAGTCAGCGAAGCAGGTTCTGTTCAGGAAGCCCAAGAGCAACACCAAATCACCTCGTTTGACTTGGTGATCAGCGACTTGCGCTTACCAGGTGCGCCCGGCACAGAAATGATTAAATTGGCCGCACCACGGCCTGTATTAATTATGACCAGTTACGCCAGCCTGCGCTCCGCAGTGGACTCCATGCGTTTGGGAGCAATTGATTACATTGCTAAACCTTTTGACCATGATGAAATGCTGCAAACCGTTGCCCGTATTATTCAAGACCACCAAGACGTCGCCAGGTTAGACAGTGACGGCGAACAGGTTGCTCCTGAAAGCGCAGCAGTGGGCAACTCAGATATCGGCATTATCGGCAGCAGTGCAGCAATGCAAGCGCTGTACGCTAAGATCCGCAAAGTGGCGCCGACCAACTCCAACGTGTTGATTCAAGGCGAATCAGGTACAGGTAAAGAGCTGGTTGCCCGAGCCATCCACAATTTATCAGATCGTGCCAAGGCACCGATGATTTCGGTAAACTGTGCGGCCATTCCAGAAACTCTGATTGAGTCAGAGCTTTTTGGTCATGAAAAAGGCGCATTTACCGGTGCAGCGTCTGCTCGCGCGGGACTGGTTGAAGCAGCCCATGGCGGCACACTGTTTCTGGATGAAATTGGTGAATTGCCACTGGAAGCACAAGCGCGTTTACTGCGGGTATTGCAAGAAGGTGAAATTCGCCGTGTGGGCTCAGTGCAATCGAAAAAAGTCGATGTGCGCTTAGTGGCAGCGACCCACCGTGATCTAAAAAACTTAGCGAGAACCGGCGGCTTCCGTGAGGATTTATACTACCGCTTACATGTCATAGCGCTGCACTTACCCCCTTTACGGGATCGAGAAAAAGATGTGCTAGAAATAGCTGATACCCTGCTGGAACGCCAACGTATCAGCATGGGTAAAGAGCCCATGAGCTTTACCGAACAAGCCAAGCGCGCGCTGCAAAAATACAGCTGGCCAGGTAACGTGCGTGAGTTAGAGAATGCCTTGGAGCGCGCGGTAATCCTCTGCGAAGGTAATCAGGTCACCACTGAACTGATGGGGATTGATGTGGATTTAGCGGAAGAAAAAAGCGCCCGTGCTGCTGCCCTAGATGAAACAACAGCGGCAAAAGAAGCCATTGAGCCTGAGACTGCCGCCAGTGCATTATCCTTGGAAGACTACTTTCAGCGTTTTGTTCTTGAGCATCAAGATCACATGACCGAAACAGATTTGGCCAGCAAACTGGGCATTAGTCGTAAATGTTTATGGGAGCGTCGTCAGCGTTTTGGCATCCCGCGCAGTAGAAACACTAAAAAATAATAACAGGCATACAGTAAGGACTGTTAATGAATCGCATCCTAAAAGATTTCTCCATTATGCTGCGCGCTAACTTATGGTTGGTGCCAGTCATTGCCGCGCTGGTTACCGCCTTGTTCTATTTTGTTGCCCCGCCGCCACCCATGCACGCCACCATGAGCACTGGCAGCGTTGAGGGTAGCTATGCACAGTTTGCTGAAAAGCTGAAGGCGGAACTGGCTAAAGAGGGCTTTGAACTTAAGCTGGTTAACAGTAAAGGCTCACGGAATAACGCCGAACTATTATTGGACAGCAACAGCGGTATCAACCTTGCCCTTATGCAAAGTGGGCAAGAGCTTGAGATGAGTCATGAGCAACGTAAAGAACTGTATAACCTCGGTGCTGTATTCCAAGAGCCCCTCTGGTTATTTGCCCGCGCAGATATGAATATCAACACCCTCAATGATCTTATACCCCTGCGCACCGCTGTGGGCAGTGACACTGGCGGTATTCGCATGGTGCTGGATCCAATGCTTCAAGCAAGTGAAATCGATAGTGAAAACTTGCCTAAGACATGGCTCAGATACAATGGTCAAAAAGCTTTATCCGAACTGCTCGACAATAAGCTCGATGCAGCATTCTTCTTGGGCCCTGCTGAAAGCCCTTTAATTCAAGAGGCCGCCAGCCACCCTGATTTGCAACTGATCAACTTTAGCCAAGCTGCGGCTTACCGTGCCCGCCTACCTTTTATTACCGAAATTGAAGTTGGCCAAGGCTTGCTGAATATCGCCACGAATCAGCCGCATAAAGACATCACCATCCTGAGCCCAGTGGCTATGCTGATGGCTAATGAGTCTTTTCATCCAGCTCTCACCGCTCTGATTTTAGTTTCTGCTCAAGAAGTTATGCGCGCTGGCTCATTGATTGACGCCCCTGAGTCCTGGCCGAAAAACTTACCCCATGACTTTGCCACCTTGCCTGAGGCAGAATATTTCCACAACGAAGGCTTGCCGCTGCTGCAACGCTTCCTGCCGTTTCGAATTGCTTCATTAGCCGACCGCTATATTATTTTAGTGATTCCTTTATTGGTGCTGCTGTTTCCCATATTTAAAGTGGCTGGACCCATTTATCGCTGGCGAATTCGTGCACGGATTTATCGCTGGTACAAATACCTTAGGGACGTGGATAAACGCCTCAGCAATCAAACCCTGCCTGAGCATATCGATGATGAAATTCAGCGCTTAAGTAATTTACAAAACGAGCTGGCCACGGTGGAAGTACCATTGTCTTACACCAGCGAACTCTATGAGCTGCACCTGCATGTGGGTTTTGTGCTCGAACGCCTACAGCAACTCAAAGCAGATCAGTCAAACCTATAACCTCTCCTTGCTTACCGTCTCGCTGCGCACTTTGCCTGCAGCGGGACGCGGCTTTATTTGTATTAAGTAAAGGTAAACCAGTATGTCGATTTACAATTGCATTGTTCACTTTATTGATAAAAAGCCTGATGACAGCCCTGCTACAGTGCAAACCCGTGAAGACGTCCTGCCCAACTCCAGCGCAGTACAACATGTGCTGGCAGACTTAAACGATAGCTACAATGCCAAACCCAGTAAAGCTTGGGGCTTATTTCATCCAGACAACAATCAGTGGCCGCTGCAAAACTGGCTCAATAGTTACCTGAGCGAACAGTCTGATTTTGTTGGTTTCAGCCGACAGGCGCTGGAACACTTAAAAAAACACTTAGAAGAAGCCAATATCAGCCTGTCAGGTCATGTGCTATTTGCCCATTACCAACAAGGCATGACTGATTATCTGGTTATTGCTGTGTTACAACACAACGATGGCATGGTGGTAACCCCAGAGCTGGATATCAATCCTGCACGCCACTTGGATCTAAGTCAGCTGCACTTGGCCACACGAATTAACCTGTCGGAATGGCAAAACAACCCACAATCCAAACAGTACATTTCCTTTTTAAAAGGTAAGAACGGCAAAAAAGTTATTGATGGTTTCCGTGATTTCTTAGGTTGCGAAGAAGGTGTTGATGGCCCTAGCGAAACCCGCACCTTACTCAAAGCCTTTAGTGACTTTGTCGAAAGTGAAGATCTGCCGGAAGAGCAAGCACGGGAAAAAACCGACAACCTAACCAGTTATGCCAATACCCAATCACGCCGCGGTGAAGTGGTCAGTATTGAAGGCTTATCGGAAGCTTTGGACGAAGACAATCCGCAGGCTTTTTACAACCATATACGCAATAAAGATTATGGTTTATCCCCTGAATTTCCCGCAGACAAGCGCACTTTAACCGCTTTTCGACGCTTTACTGGCCGTGCTGAAGGTATTTCCATCAGCTTTGAATCACACTTATTGGGCTCTAAGGTCGAGTACGATGCAGAGCGCGATATGTTGATTATTCGCCAACTGCCGACTCAGCTTAAAGATCAGCTGCAACGGAACAAGGACTGATCTGAGCTCAATCACTTGGCGATGCAGTATTGTGCAGCTGTATCGCCGAAAAACTCAAAAGCTTGGGCTGAAAAATAACTGCGCTCTATGTCATTTTTCTCGCGACTCTGTATCAGCGCGCAGGCGCTGCACTAATCGCGGTGACTCTAGCTGCTGAAGTGCGGGATACTTTGTACAATGGCAAGGGTATATTTTGAGCCTAGCTCAGTTAAGACAACTTTAAGCCCTGCGCTGATATTGGCTGTCACTGCGCTCTTGCAATCGATACAACCAAGCAAAACCTTGCTCCCAACGCTGATGGCCTGACTGCACATTGATATGCCCTGCTTGCGGCAAGATCGCTGCATCACTGCCCCACCAATGGGCAAACTGCAGAGCACGTTGTGCAGTTGCAGCATGATCATTACTGGAGCCAATCAATACACTGGGAAACGGCAAGGGTGCCCGTGACACAGGGGCAAAGTTTTGCAGTGCCGCCGGACAATCCGCACGTTCAACATCTGCCGGAGCAACTAACAGTGCGCCGCGGACCTGCGTCAATAAAGCAGCTGACGCTTGTGCCGCCCAATGCGCGACGGTGACACACCCCAAGCTGTGGGCGATTAACACCACCGGCCGCCGATCTGCCTTAAGCTGACGCTCCAGCTGTGTAACCCACGCTTGACGCTGGGGTAATAACCAATCTTCTTGCTCTACGCGGCTGCATTCCGGTAAGACCTGCTGCCAATGGGACTGCCAATGCTCAGCAGACGATCCATGCCAGCCGGGTACGATTAAATAACGCACTTCAGTTGCGCTGTTCATTAGCCTTCTCCTTGTCCAGCCTGTTAGCTGCACAGCATCTTGTCGCTGCTCTACAGCCCAAAGGTTATCTGCCTTATCGGTTCGGTTGTGGGGTCAAACGCAAGTAGGGTTTAACCGCGCGATAACCTTTCGGGAAACGCTCGTCCAGTTCAGCCTGATCTTGAATGGATGGCACAATCACCACCTCTTCACCATCTTCCCAGTTTGCTGGAGTGGCCACTTTATAGTTATCAGTCAGCTGCAGTGAATCAATCACTCGCAGGATTTCGTGGAAGTTACGTCCAGTGCTGGCTGGGTAGGTAATGGTCAAACGCACTTTTTTATTCGGATCAATCACAAACAGTGAGCGTACGGTTAAAGTGTCATCCGCATTGGGGTGAATCAGATTATACAGCTCAGATACTTTACGATCGTCATCGGCCAAGATGGGGAAATTAACCAGGGTATTTTGCGTTTCGTTGATATCTTTAATCCACTCATGGTGAGAATCCACCGGGTCCACAGATAATGCAATGGCCTTCACATTACGCGCGGCAAATTCATCTTTTAACTTGGCGGTAAAGCCCAGCTCAGTGGTGCACACCGGGGTGAAGTCTGCAGGATGGGAAAATAAAACACCCCAGCTGTCACCCAGCCATTGGTGAAAATTAATTAAGCCTTCGCTGGATTCTTGTGCAAAGTCTGGGGCGATATCGCCTAATTGAATACTCATGGGTGCGTTCTCAGTAATGGGTTAGTGGCGATCACTATGCAACAGCACCGTGCAATCTCAAAAGAATATAAAAAGATTTATTCATAACTATATTGAATATATAAGCAAGCCACTGATACGGCTTAAAGCTAACAAAAGCACAGTAAGTTGGTTTCAAGAATACTGCGGCAGCTCCTCTACGAAGCAGCCTAGGCAGGCCCAGCCCACTGTACAGTGGAGCCCACAACCACTGTGCGTGCCGCTCCAAGATCTCTGTACCAGCGGTCTACGTTGGCCACCTCATACAAAAAGCGAAAGCAAATGTGCAGCCCTGTAGAAGCGCTCCACGAGCACTGTGCGTACCGCCCCACAACCTCTGTACCAGCGGTCCACAGAACCGCGAATTGCAAAACAAGCATGCAACCCTTTAGAGTCCTGCTCGCATACCTGCCAGCAAAACCCCAAGCTAGAGAAACTCGCGCCTAACATCCATCACCCGCCCTTCTACTGTGCGCTGTACCTTATCTTCGATCTGGCTGCTGAGGGATTCAATCTCCCGCTTAGTGGTTCCCACCAGCACAAACGACCACTCACTGGCATCATGCCGATTAAGCTCACCGCTCTCACATACCGCCACCGCTGGATTGCGGCCAAAACGTTCGTGCAAGCCACCGACCCGCTGACGTTTCTCTTTCAAAGAGCTGCAACCTGGAAGGGAAAAAGTGAAAGTTAAAATACCGATGTGCACAAAGTTCTCCTTGAAAAATATCGTCCACCAGCTGTTTAATCAGCTGATTTTAACGGCGCAGCCCGCTTACCGCTGGCATATAGTTTGTTTGATTTGGTTAAATGACAGTATGGAAATCGCCTTGCTGAGAAATCAACCAGGGCAGTAGACACTATTTAAACTGGCAATGATGACCTTATGGCTAAGAGGGCTTAGGAAAATATCACAGCTGAGCTAAATATCTTGTTCCGTCTCCCACGCTAAAAATTTATCAATATCAGAGCTAAAGGTCTTTACCGCCCAGCCCAGTAGCGCAGCATCGTCGAGCAAACCAAAGCCGACAATAAAATCTGGGATCAGATCGATTGGCATAACAAAGTAAATCACTGCAGAAACAATCATCACCAATGAATACCATGGAATTTCTCGGTAAGTACCTTTTGCATAAGCTCTCAGCAAGCGCAAGCAGGCGCTCAGTTGAGTCCAGATAGTAGCCAATGCACCGAGCTTATCAGTTGCTTTGTTGGCCGCATCATCAAGAAGATTATTCAGTTTTTCCGCATCATTGACATATTCTTCAGCCTTACTCTTAGCTTTCTTAAATGCCCGGCTGGCCTTAGCTTGAGCTGCATGATCTGACTGATTTTTCACCACAATACCCCCCTGTAAAGTTTGCTCGCCACCTGTATTGCTGCGCTATAGATTAGCTAAGCTGTGCACAACATAATGTTTCTGCTCCACTGAGTCAGCCCGCAAATATCGACACATCAAGGCTATGACTGTCTCCAAGCCAATAAGCATAGAGCGTATGGTCGGCTAAATCATTGTCAGTTAAAGCATGGATTAAGATAGAGAGGCCGGCTCTATTGGCTTCCAACCAAGGCACCAATTGATCAAAATCAGCTGCGCCAAACGAGATTTGGCAACTCCACTTAGGATGAGGGCCAACCGGTCGCTGATGAATACGGCCTACTTTAAGAGCAAACTTTTCACCGACTTGCTTACAGAGCGCAGTAGCAAAAGCTAATGTTTCCTGCTCAAAATAAATATGGGCATGATATGCCTGATGAGAATTGACCGGTCGCTGAATTTCTTTCATTACATTTTACCTTCACCTCACAGGGTATACATCTGCATATTGTGTTTAGCCGGTGAGGACAGCTAAGGATGCGCTTTAGCTTAAAGCTTACTTCTTACTGCAAGTAAACACACACTGGGCCAGCTTATGCCCGAGCAAATAGCACACCACAAGTACAGAAATCACCAGCACAGCAGCAACCAAATAACTGATGCTTTCCGGGACGCCAAAACCCCAGCCTAAAGTAAAGACTAAGCCTTGATAGGCTTCATAGGGCCACTGAAGTACAGGTGCTTGGGAATCCGCAGCTAATAGGTGGATCAAACCGATTAAGGTCAGCAGTGAGGTTAATACACCTATAACTCTTGCTATATTCATATTGTTTCAGCCTGTATTCAAGCAATGATTTGCGCTGACACCTCTAAGACTCTAGAAGAACTCTAACTATCCATGACGTCATTAATAAAGGTGTTGAGAAAGCCTTTTCAAACAGCAAAAAAAAGAGCCATACCCTCTTACTTGAGGTGTATGGCTCTTGCTAAAACGCTAAGCTAACGTATTACGCTTTAAGTTTAGCGGCAATTTTAGCAACGTGCGCACCTTGGTGACGAGCAATAGTCAACTCACGAGCATCCGGTTGGCCACATCCACTAAAACAATTTCGCTGTCCTGTTGAGCGCTAACGGTCAATAACCGCTCATCGGTGATTGCCACACCGTCACCGGCTTTGGCCACTACGCCGTTAATCTCAATTTGACCGCTGGCAGGTACTAAATACACTTTACGCCCTGGCGCAATTTGATATTTTGCACTTTGCCCAGCCGTTAAGGTTGCCGCCACCAATCGCGCATTGGCACGAATGGGTAAGGCATCCTCAGGATCGTTAGCTAAACCGCTGGCCAGGGTGACAAAGGATCCGCTGCGCTTGCCCTTAGGAAAGGGTTTAGTACCCCAAGTCGGTGGCAAGCCTTTCTCATCGGGCATAATCCAGATCTGAAAAATCTGCGTGCTTTCGTCTTCTTCATTCATCTCGCTGTGAGCAATGCCAGTGCCCGCGCTCATCACCTGCACATCCCCTGCAGCAGTACGGCCGCGGTTACCCAAATTGTCTTCATGGGTAATGGCACCTTTGCGCACATAGGTGATGATTTCCATATCGCGGTGTGGGTGCGGTGGAAAGCCTGAACGTGCGGCAATAGTGTCATCATTCCACACTCTAAGCTGGCCCCAGTGCATCCGCTCAGGGTTGTAATAATCGGCGAAGGAGAAATGGTGGCGCGTATCCAGCCAACCATGCTGAGCGCCGCCAAGCTCTTGATAAGGTCGTAGTTCAATCACTTTTGAGCCTCCTATTAAAGATAATTCTGGCCAGCAGTCACTTAGGGAATCAGCACAATCTTGTCGGAAGCGCCGGCGCTAACCTGCTGGTAAGCCGCTACGGCATCGGCCAGCGGCAATTCAATAAAACCATTGGGCACTGGTAAGCCTGCGTTAGCAGCTTGAGCAAAACTCAGCGATTTGGGTAATAAAGCCACAGCATTGGCCGGCACCACCCCATACTGGGCATGGCAGCCGTCTTGATAAAAACCAAAGCCTTTCCCAGTACCACCCCACACGGCTTGGCCGAGCTATTCTTCTGGCCCGGCAACCACCACTCCGGCAAAGTCCCGCCCGGGAATACGCGAAGTAGTGGTGTAAGGAAATAAGCCCTGTACATTTTTAATGTCGCTGGGGTTGACCCCTGTCGCCCGCACCTCA
>CAJDVK010000047.1_pt1 | contig 18475 bp, 20 predicted proteins | sample 7391401 | NCBI WGS metagenome assembly CAJDVK01 (sample SAMEA7055696, study PRJEB34461) | soil metagenome | biome: terrestrial ecosystem; feature: Peninsula; material: soil | place: Antarctica | collected 2016
AGCGCCTAAGCCAGGATGCTTTGGGGGCCTTTACTGGTGGTTTATTCGCTGTTGTGTTGACAGCCACGGCTGCTGGTTGCATGGACTGGTACCGGTGATAGCTCAGAGCATGGGGTGAACGCTAGACTGGCGAGGGCTGTTAAGTGCTTCCACCTGAATGCGCGCAATCATATATTTCAATAATGGCAGTTTAACAGGTCTGCGAAACGACAGTGTGCTTGCTGGTGGCTATGGATTATTTATAAAAAGAGCATCTTTTTAAGTTTCAGTTAAGCCAGTGTCTGTAGCTTATGCAGTGTCAGCACTCAACAACACTTATGCTGACTCACTTAAACTGAGGAAACAATCATGAAAACTTTAACTGCCTTATGGTTGCCCGTAACGGGGTTAGCACTAAAAGGGCGCATTGAAGAGTTTTTGCGCTGCTAGAGATAGGCTTACGGAGAGCAGCATAATGGCAAAAATTCGCTGCAGTACAGGGCCGCCAAGATGCTGAGCTAAACGGTTACCAAGCAATACGCCCACTATACCGCCAATGGCGAGCCCTGAGAGTAATTTGAAATCCGGCTGCGCAGTGCTCATATATATTAAAAATCCAGTGCCAGAGACTAAGGCAATCACCGCCATGGATGTGGCGGTCGCTGCTAGCATTGAAAGGGGGCTAAACCAAAGTAACGCCGGCACAATTAAGAAGCCACCGCCAACCCCCATCAGTCCTGATAAAATACCGACCCATAAGCCGATAAACACCAACATGCCACGATTGAGTGATCGTTTTTCCGCTGCCTCAGGCAAGCTGGCGCTACTCCACATGCGCCATGCTGACCACAGAACTAATACGCAAAAGCCCAGCACCAACCAGAACTCACTGATCCACTGACCCAGCTGTTGTCCAATCCAGCTACCGGGTAAGCCGCTAGCAGAGACCAGTAATACAGGAGTTAAGTGCACATCACCGGAGCGCCAGCGACCAATAGCACCTATGAGTGCGGACAGACCTACTGCGCCCAGACTCACGCCGATGGCATCACGTAAGGGTAGGTGCAAGCTTAGCAATAAAGGTAATGCCACCAGTGAGCCACCAGCACCGGTTAAACCTAAGAGCGTGCCCAGTAATAAGCCAATGCCTAGGGCTTCGTAAATTAAGCTATCCACTGCTCAGTCCGTAAAATAAGTATAGAGGTCTAGTGTACGGGGTTAATTGAGTGGGGTAAAAAGGTCTGTGCTCGCTTTTACTATCCAACAGTTTGAGTATGCGCAAGGCCGGCAAAGCTAAAATACTCAATCTGACTCTATAAGGGCAAGGCTGTTCAACATAACAGTAGCTGGAGCGGGCAAGAGTTCTATGGCGACCTCTGCGCAGGCTTTAGCTACAATGCTGAGATGATTGCCATTATTTTTCCTGAGGGGGTACGTATCATTTACCTTGTGAGGTTTTTTCACTGTGAGCACTGAGAGCAAACCACGTCAGCGCTGCGTAGACTGTACGAGACCGCTGGCCCACTGTTTATGTCATTTGATTCCTAGCTTGCCCAGTCGCACGCGAGTCTTAGTGATACAACACCCTGACGAAGCTAAACACGCTTTAAATACCGCGCGTTTTGTGGCCTTGGGTTTGCAGAATGCGCAGCTGGTTATTGCTGAAACAGTGGATAATCTCGAGCAGTATTTACAACTGCCCGGCTATCGCCCCTGTGTCTTGTTTCCCGGTGACCAAGCGCAAACACTGAGTGCTTATGCAGCCGAGCAGAAGCCTTTATTGCTCGTGGTACCTGACGGCACTTGGCGTAAGGCGCGTAAAATTTTATACGCTAATCCGCTGCTGGCAGAGTTGCCGCGGGTGACTTTACCGTCTGGCCTCAGCAGTCGTTACCGTCTGCGTAAAGCACCCAGCGCTGAGGCTTTGGCCACTGTTGAAGCGGTCACTGCTGCGCTGCATATCCTTGAGCCAGACACTGACTTTCGTCCACTGTTGCGACCTTTCGAAGCGCTGATTGAAGGGCAAATCCAAGCCATGGGTGCAAAGGTGTATCAACGCAATCACCTCAAGCCCAATCAGTAAATATTATGTGGCAGCTAGGCTATAGCAAACAAACGGCAGTTGACGTACTTTTAGACAACTTTTATGAGGGGATAACAGGATGAATTTCCACACGCGCAAATGGGTCAAACCAGAAGATTTAAACCCCAATGGCACTTTATTTGGCGGCAGCTTATTACGCTGGATTGATGAGGAGGCGGCAATTTATGCCATTGTGCAGCTGGATAACCAGAAGGTGGTGACTAAGCTGATCTCTGAAGTTAACTTTGTCAGCTCGGCTGAGCAAAGCGATATTATTGAGTTAGGTATTACTGCTACAGCGTTTGGCCGCACCTCCATTACCATGCGCTGCGTGGTGCGCAATAAGATTACCCATAAAAATATTCTGACCATTGAGCGCATGGTGTTTGTCAATATGGGGCCGGATGGTAAGCCGGCGCCGCACGGCAAGACAGAAATTAGCGACACGGATGAGCGGATTGGCCAAGAGTTGGCCAAGACAGAGCAGGCTTAATGATTATTGCTGAATTTTTGTTGCCCAAGTTTTGTGTGACTGGGAGTAAAGAGGTTGTCGAGTCAGCTGGAGTAGAGGAGAGCATGCAAACGCGCTATTGGCGTTGGCATGCTCTTATGCTCACTTGCTAGCAGGGTCGCTTAAACGTTAAATCTAAAGTGCATCACATCGCCATCTTGGACAATGTATTCTTTGCCTTCCAAACGCCACTTGCCGGCTTCTTTGGCACCGGCTTCACCCTTATATTGGATAAAGTCTTCGTAAGCGATGACTTCAGCACGAATAAAACCTTTTTCAAAGTCGGTATGAATGGCGGCCGCGGCACGGGGTGCAGTGGCGCCAATCTTAATCGTCCAAGCACGGACTTCTTTAACTCCAGCGGTAAAGTAAGTTTGCAGCTCGAGCAGTTCATAACCTGCGCGGATCACACGGTTTAGACCGGGTTCTTCAAGACCTAAAGCCTCAAGGAACATATCCTTTTCTTCACCGTCATCCAGCTCAGCAATTTCAGCTTCAATTTTATTGCACACCGGCACCACAATAGCGCCTTCTTCCTCGGCAATCGCGCGCACGATATCAAGCAAAGGATTGTCTTCAAAACCGTCTTCAGCCACGTTAGCAATGTACATCACAGGCTTGGTGGTGAGCAGGTGGAAGCCGCGCACAATGCGCTTCTCTTCTTCACTCCAGCTGCGCAGCAGTGAGCGAGCAGGCTTGCCTTCGGTGAAGTGGGGGATCAGCTGCTCCAGTAAAGCTTTTTGTGCAACCGCTTCTTTGTCACCGCCTTTGGCAGTACGGGCAACCCGCTGCAGTTGTTTTTCACAGCTGTCGAGATCGGCAAAAATCAGCTCAAGATCAATGATTTCAATATCACGCTTTGGATCAACTGAGTTAGAGACATGAATCACATTGTCATCTTCAAAGCAGCGTACCACGTGAGCAATGGCGTCCGTTTCGCGGATGTTGGCTAAAAACTGGTTGCCTAAGCCTTCACCTTTGGAAGCCCCTTCCACTAGGCCAGCAATGTCGACAAATTCCATAGTGGTGGGCAAAACACGCTCCGGCTGAACAATTTCAGCTAAAGGCTCTAAGCGCGGGTCGGGTACGGCAACAATGCCAGTGTTTGGCTCAATGGTGCAAAATGGAAAGTTTTCGGCAGCAATGCCTGATTTGGTTAAGGCATTAAATAGGGTCGACTTGCCAACGTTGGGCAAACCCACGATACCGCAGTTAAATCCCATGATGAGTCCCTCAAGAGAAAAAGAGTCAAGCCTTTTGGCTGTGTAGCTGCTGCATTGCGCGGGAATAGTTACCGTCAAGAAGGTCAGGCAGTACGCCAAGGGCGAATTCGATACTTGTATATGTTTGTTCTTGCTCGTCACGTGGCGCGCGGCCTAAAACATAGTTAGACACTTGGGCGCTGTGGCCAGGGTGGCCGATGCCAATGCGTAAACGATAGAAGTTTTTTTGATTCGCTAAGCTGGCGATTATATCGCGCAAGCCATTGTGCCCACCGTGGCCACCACCGAGTTTGAGTTTGCAGACGCCGGGTGGCATATCCAGTTCATCATGCGCGACTAAAATTTCTTCAGGTTTAATTCTGAAAAAATTAGCTAGTGCGGCAACCGCTTGACCGCTGCGGTTCATATAGGTGGTCGGTATCAATAAGCGAATATCACGGCCTTGATAATTAAGTTTGCCAGTGAGGCCGAAATACTTTTTATCAAAGCTAAGCTGAACACCGTGCTTTGCAGCAAGGCGTTCAACGAAGAGAGCCCCTGCGTTATGCCGGGTCTGGTCGTATTCTGGGCCTGGGTTACCTAGGCCGACGATCAGTTGCACAGCAGTCACTACAGGGGCTCCTTGTCTTACAGGTTAAGCGATAAAGAGAAAATTACTCTTCTTCGCCTTCTGCTTTCTCTTCAGCTGCATCATCTAGCGGCTGATCTTGTTCTTCGTCGACTTCTTCTTCTTCGACGCGTGCTGGGCTGACAGTTACAATAGCAATGTTGTTGTCCTGCTCCAGAGCTGTGAACTCAACACCTTTAGGTGGTGTAATGTCGGCTAAGTGGATAGTCTCGTTCAGATCAACTTCAAGCATATCAACTTCGATAGATTCAGGTAGATCCTGTGGTAAACAGGTCACTTCGATCTCGGTAGCCAGACGGAAGATATCACCACCACCCAATTTAACACCCACACACTCTTCGTCGTTCAGCAACACAACTGGAACGATAGTGGTCAGTTTCTGGCCTGCAATCACGCGCACAAAGTCAGCATGCAGAACAAACTCTTTAGCTGGGTGACGTTGTAGGTCTTTGATCAAGACGTTTTGTTTAGTGCCAGCAATATTGAGTTCTAGAATGCTACTGAAAGCAGCATCGTTCAATAACAGCTTAACCACTTCACGGGTTTCTAGGCTGATCAGCTCAGGTGCTTCTTCACCACCGTAAACAACGGCCGGAATCAGGTTAGCGGTACGACGTAGGCGGCGGCTCGCACCTTTCCCTAGATCGCTACGCTTCTGTGCGTTAAGAGTAAATTCGCTCATGTGTGTTTCTCTCCAAAAAAACAACAACGCTCGCCAACTTGCGACCAGTGACGAGCGGGTTGTGAAAGCCTAAGTATCAGTTAGGCGGTAGTTGATCGCACCTTGTTCAACGGAACATTGCACTAATCGATTCTTCATTACTGATCCGGCGTACAGCTTCAGCAACCACAGGCGCAATGTCGAGTTGACGGATGCGAGGGCAAGCTTGGGCAGCGGCGGACAGCGGAATGGTGTTGGTAATAACAACTTCATCGAGCAATGAGCTTTCGATATTTTCGATGGCTCGGCCGGAAAAAATTGGATGCGTGCAATACGCCAATACTTTTGCTGCACCGCGGTCTTTTAGAGCTTTAGCGGCTGTGCATAAGGTGCCAGCTGTATCAACCATGTCGTCAACGAGGAGGCAAGTACGGCCTTCAACATCACCGATAATATGCATCACTTCAGACTGGTTCGCTTTAGGGCGACGCTTGTCAATAATTGCAAGGTCAACACCCAGTGATTTTGCTACAGCGCGAGCACGCACAACACCGCCAATATCCGGCGAAACAATCATGAGGTTTTCAAAGCGTTGTGCATGGATATCATCCACTAACACTGGTGAACCGTAGATGTTGTCGACGGGGATATCAAAGAAGCCTTGAATTTGGTCAGCATGCAAGTCAACAGTAAGCACGCGGTCAACACCAACACCAGAGAGCATATCAGCAACCACTTTGGCGCTAATGGCTACACGGGCTGAGCGTGGACGACGGTCTTGACGAGCGTAACCAAAGTAAGGAATCACAGCAGTGATGCGTGACGCTGAAGAGCGACGAAACGCATCAATCATGACAATGAGTTCCATGAGGTTATCGTTGGTCGGTGCGCACGTAGGTTGGATTAAAAAAACATCCTTACCGCGCACGTTCTCATTGATTTCCGCACTGACTTCACCGTCAGAGAATTTGCCAATCGAAGCATCGCCCAATGGAATATACAATTGCGCTGCTACACGGCGGGCGAGGTCGGGGTTTGCATTCCCCGTAAAGATCATCATCTTGGACACGCGCAGTACCTATTTATTGACTGAGGGTGGGCCTGACGAAAAAAACCTTCGTGTCTTCGCGTTTTACGCGAAACCACGAAGGTTTCGTAATATGGCAGGGGCGGCTGGATTCGAACCAACGCATGACAGGATCAAAACCTGTTGCCTTACCGCTTGGCGACGCCCCTGTAGAGTTTTATATATCAGTCATATAAAACAATCAGCGTTCAGTTAAGTTTTGTAGTGTTCGGTGCAACATCGAGATGTTGGCGCCTTGTGCTACAAAGCTTGGTAGTTTCTCTGAAATCTGGTTTGCTACTTTAGCAGCTTGTTGTTGGTTTGGGAAGCCCCCAAATATACAACTTCCAGTTCCAGTTAATCGAGCTTCAACATATTTGTTTAGCAAGATCAAAGCGTTACGCACTTCGGGGTAACACTTCTCAACTACCGCTTGGCAATCGTTGTGTTGACTGCTTTGCTTGAGAACGGTGCGTATATTAGTTAAGGGAGTGTCCCGTGTCAAGCCTTTATCTGAAAATACTTTTGCAGTACTGATCGATACCGGCGGTATCGCCACTAAATACCATGGTTCTGGCAGTTCCACCGGCTGCAGTATTTCACCAACCCCTTGCGCAAATGCAGCGCGACCCATAACAAATACCGGCACGTCAGCGCCAAGGGTTAAGCCCAACTGTGCGAGTTTCTCTAGTGATAGTTGGGTATTCCATAGATGGTTTAGGCCAACCAAGGTGGTTGCTGCGTTGGAACTGCCGCCGCCGATGCCACCGCCAACCGGTAGCTTTTTGTCCAACCAAATATCTGCGCCGAGTGAGCTTTGGCTTTCAGCTTGCAGCAAGCGAGCAGCGCGAACAATTAAATTATCGTTATGGGCCACGCCGACAATCGGGGTGTGCAAGATAACTTGACCGTCTGTACGGGCAGTAAAGTGCAAAGTGTCAGCGTAGTCGAGAAACTGAAACAGCGTTTGCAGAAGATGGTAACCATCTGCGCGGCGACCGACGATATGCAGCATCAGGTTCAGTTTGGCCGGTGCCGGCAAGCTTAATTGCGCCGAGTTTTGGCTGGGGTAACCGCTAGCAGTGGTGGAAAGGTTGTTATGCATAGTACTACTGGCCCAGTTGCCGTGCTCGCCATTCTTTAATGACTAGGGTGATATTTAATCCCGCGCCGCTAAGCTTAATGCGCTCGGGAAGCTGCAAGTCGTTTTCAGTACGGTAGCTTAAGTAGTCAATGGTCCACTGGTTCTGCTTGAGTTGTTTAAGCAGGCTGTTGTCGTCCAGTAACACTTGGCTTTTGCTCTGCGGGGCTGGTAGTCCACGGACCCACCAGAGCAGGTTCTCAACTGGTAAGCTCCAGCCTAGCTGTTGCTGCATAAGCGCTTCAGCGGAGTGGGCGTGAAAGGTGCCACGACTGCCAACTTCTAAGTTGACTGCGCCTTGGCGACCGGTCAAGCGGGTTGAGCCTTGACCTAGGGGGCCAGATAAGTGGATATCAAAGTAATCTTGGCGTTGCAGCCAAAAAATCACGGCGCTGCCTGACTCTTGCTCGCTGCGAATGCCAAGCTTGCCGCTGATCTGCCAAGCATCTATGGGGGCAATCTGTTGTTTGTGCTCTTGCCAGGAGCCGGCCTGGCCGCTACCGCTCAATTGTTCTTGGGAGGCGAAGTGGCTACAACCGCTGGATAGGAGCAGTAAGCACACTATTAAAAGTCTAGAAAGACGCATCAGTTTACAAGTCCTTGTTGGTGAGTCGCTGTATGGTTTCCAGTAACACGGAATGATTGGGCTGAGTTTCTAAAGCTTGGTTCCACACTTGCCGGGCTTCCTTGTGCTTGCCTTGTTGCCAGAGCACTTCACCGAGGTGCGCGGCAACTTCGGCGTCCGGGTAAGCGCTATAGGCTTCACGCAGCAGACGTTCTGCTGTGTGCTTATCGCCAAGTCTGTAGTACACCCAGCCTAAGCTGTCAGTAATAGCGGCGTCGTAGGGTTCTAACTGGTGCGCTCTCTCAATCAGCTCTCGGGCCTCTTCTAAACGGTCAGTACGGTCGGCGAGGGTGTAGCCCAATGCGTTTAAGGCCATGGCATTGTCGGGGTTATTGTCGATAACTGAGCGTAAATCCTGCTCTAGCTGTGCTAAATCGCCACGCTTATCGGCAATTATAGCGCGGGTATACAGCAGGCTGGGATCATTTGGATTGTCTCTTAAAGCTCGGTTAATACGCACCCAGGCACTTTCTATATGGCCGTGTTTGCTGAGACCTTCGGCTTCGATTAAGTGCAGCTGAATGCCTAGGTCAGGGCGCAATAGACGCTGCTGTTCAAAATGGGTTGTGGCGTCGCGCAGACGGTTGTTGTTCAGTAGCAAGGCAATAATGCGCTGCTGGGCCGAAAGATAATTGCTCCCTGTTTGCACTGCGCTGTAAGCAGCTAAAGCTTGTTCGTTATCCTGCAGCTCTTCAAAGACTAGGCCAAGATTGTATTGCGCCGCGTTAGTGTGGCTGCCGCGAATAATTAAATCTTCAAGGTAGGCTTGCGCTTCAAGCCACGCGCCCAGATCCATATTGATTAAGGCCAATGAGAAGCGCAGATCATCATCATAAGGTGATTGTTGCAGCAGCTCTAAGAACTCTGCCCGTGCTTCTTCCAGTCGATTCAACTCGATAAACTGACGGGCATAAGTAATGCGCAGACGGTTGTCCTCAGGGTGCTTTTTAAGGGCATTACGTAATAAAGGTAAAGCTTCTTCACCGCGATCCAGTTGGCTGAGTAAGCGCGCTCTGAGTAAAATAGTTGCTACTACAGCATCTTTTTTGGACTGTTTTTCCAATAAATGTAAGGCGTCTAAGGTGCGCTCATCTTGATTGAGCAAGATCGCCTTGCTGAAAATCAACTGTTGGTTCTGCGGGTGCTTAGCTAGTAAGCGATCAAAGCTCTGCAGCAGAGCTTGTATAGTTTTACGGTCAGACTGCGCTGCCGAAAGAGCCAGGAAGTCGAACTGGGTGTCACCATTGGCCAGTAAAACGATTTCCATGCGTTGCATCGCTTCATCATAGCGCTGTGCTTGCGCAAGCTGAATTGCCGCAGAACGCTGCGCCTCTATATTGTCTGGGGCGGCATTGGCCCAAATCAATGCACTGCTGAGTGCGCGATAGTCATCGCCAAGGTATTCGGCAATTCGGAAAGCACGCTCGGCAATCCCGGGGTCACCGGTAATCTGTGCTTGCTCGCTGTAGTTGTCTGAGGCGATATCAAAACGATCGCGCTGCCCAGCAATTTCTGCGGTGAGTAAGCTGATTAAGGTATCAGAGGAAAAATCAGTTGTGCTCTCACTGGGGCTGCTGATTTGTGTCGCCGCCGCCGTATCTGTATCGTTTGCCGGCAAATGCTGCTCGGGTGCCAACGCTTGACAGCCAGATAGAATTAAACTGATTGAAATAAGATTTAAATATTTATTCATAAGTACAGAGTAAGACAAGTTAGAATGGTTGCATCATGACACAAGCAAAGATTACGCGCGCTACACTCTGTAGTTTAGACGCTAATTTAAGAGCTTGTACGATGAGCTGCTTTGCATGTGATAGTCTAAAATGTATGCTTTTTCTTACACTTATATGGTGTGTTTTATTTGGGGAGGTTGTTCTGAAGGCTTTGAAGTAGGACAATTGCCCGCTTCAAATCCCCTTTAGCGACGATGCATGGCTTTTATTGCACTTGGAATTAATCATAAAACAGCTTCTGTAGCGGTTCGCGAGCGCGTGGCGTTTAGCCCTGAGCAACTGCCTGAAGCCTTGCATCAGCTGTGCCGGATGGTGGGCAGTCGCGAAGCCGCGATTCTCTCGACCTGTAATCGCAGTGAGTTGTACCTGGAAATGGAAAGTGTGCAGCCGCAAGCAGTGCTTGATTGGTTGGCGCAGTTTCATCAGGTGCCGCTAGAAGACTTGCAAGCCTGCGCTTATGTGCATAATGACGATCAGGCTATCCAGCATATGATGCGCGTTGCCTGTGGCTTAGACTCTTTAGTGCTGGGTGAACCACAGATACTTGGACAGATCAAGACTGCTTATGATGTGGCCCGTGAAGCAGGTACTCTAGGACCTTTATTAGGACGTTTATTTCAAGCGACCTTCAGTACCGCGAAAACTGTACGCACTGATACTGCCATTGGTGAAAACCCCGTCTCAGTGGCCTTTGCTGCAGTGAGTTTGGCGCGGCAGATTTTTACCGACCTAAGTCAAAGCCAAGCCTTATTGGTGGGTGCTGGCGAGACCATGACCCTAGTGGCGCGCCACTTGCATGAGCAGGGGGTGAAAAGAATTGTGGTGGCTAACCGCACTTTAGAACGCGCTACATTATTGGCCGATGAGTTTTCAGGGCAGGCGATTGTGTTGGCTGATATTCCAGATGCCTTGGTTAATAGCGATATTGTTATCAGCTCTACTGCTAGCCAGTTGCCTATTTTAGGTAAAGGGGCCGTGGAGCGCGCATTAAAATTGCGCAAACATAAACCGATTTTTATGGTTGATATTGCCGTGCCGCGGGACATTGAGCCGCAGGTTGGTGAGCTGGATGATGTGTATTTATACAGCGTTGATGATCTGCATGAAGTGGTTACGGAAAACTTAAAAAGCCGCCAAGGTGCTGCCAAAGCTGCTGAGGAATTGGTGGTGCAGGGCACCTCTGACTTTATGTCCCGTTTGCGTGAGCTGGAGGCGGTGGATGTACTGCGCGCTTACCGCCAGCAGGGCGAGCGTTTGCGTGATGAAGAGTTGGCGCGGGTACAGCGGGCATTGGCCAATGGCACATCGCCAGAAGATGCGCTCGCGCAACTGGCCCGAGGCTTAACTAACAAGCTATTACATACGCCAAGTGTGCAAATCAAGCGTTTATCTGCCGATGGACGCAGTGATGCGCTGCAGGTTGCGCAAGAATTATTTGGTTTAACAACAGGTGACACGAAGTAATGAAAGCGTCGTTAATCAATAATTTGGACCGCCTACAAGAACGCTTTGAGGAACTCACAGCGCTGCTAGGTGATGCACAGGTGATCACTGATCAAAATAAATACCGCGACTACTCCAAAGAGTATGCCGAGGTTGAGCCTGTGGTGTTGAAATTCCAAACCTGGCGCAAGACCCAGAGCGACCTTGAAGAAGCGCAAGCCTTGCTCAAAGACGCTGATCCAGATGTGCGGGAAATGGCGGTTGAAGAAGTGGCAGAGTGTCGCGAATCCTTAGAGAGCATTGAAGCAGAGTTGCAACAGCTGATGCTGCCCAAAGACCCCAATGACAGTCGCAACGTGTTCCTTGAAATCCGTGCCGGAACCGGTGGTGATGAGGCGGCGATTTTCTCTGGTGATTTGCTGCGCATGTATTTGCGCTATGCCGAGCAACAGCGTTGGAAGGTTGAAATCCTTTCTGAGCATGCCGGTGAGCACGGTGGCTATAAAGAAGTGATTGCCCGGGTTGAGGGCGATAATGTTTACGGAAAGTTAAAATTTGAATCCGGCGCGCACCGAGTGCAGCGAGTGCCAGAAACTGAATCACAAGGGCGGGTGCATACCTCGGCGTGTACGGTGGTGGTTCTGCCAGAACCGGATGAGCAAGCGGCGATTGAAATCAACCCGGCGGATTTGCGGGTTGACACTTTCCGCTCTTCCGGAGCCGGTGGTCAGCACGTTAACACCACTGATTCGGCGGTACGTATTACCCACTTACCCACCGGTGTGGTGGTTGAGTGTCAGGAAGAACGTTCGCAGCATAAAAACCGTGCCCGTGCTATGGGTTGGCTGGCGGCACGCTTGGAAGACCAGCAAAGCAGTGCGGCTGCGCAAGAAATTTCTGATGCCCGTAAATCGCTTGTGGGTACCGGTGATCGTTCGGATCGCATTCGCACCTATAATTATCCGCAAGGGCGGGTGACCGAGCACCGCATCAACTTGACTCTGTATTCGTTGGCAGACGTGATGGGTGGTGATTTAGAGCAAATTATCGATCCGCTGTTAGTTGAATATCAGGCAGACCAGCTTGCTGCCCTCGGCGATTAGTTGAGATGATGCGCATTGATCAGTTATTAGCCCATGCGGCGCAGATTGATTCGCCCACTGCGCAACTGGATGCTGAACTGCTGTTAGCCTTTGTCCTTGATCAGCCACGCAGCTATCTGTATACGTGGCCAGAAAAAACTGTCACTGCAGCGCAAGCTGCCAGCTATATGGCGCTGCTTGCGCGACGCCAGCGTGGCGAGCCTGTGGCCTATTTACTGGGACGCCAGGGGTTTTGGACGCTGGACTTAGCTGTGGCTGAGCATACCCTTATTCCCCGCGCTGATACTGAACTGTTGGTGGAGGCGGCATTGCAGTTAGCTGATGCTGATAGTGCGCTGACTGTTTTGGATTTAGGCACCGGTAGCGGTGCCGTGGCTTTGGCCATAGCCAGCGAACGACCGCATTGGCAGGTCACTGGGGTTGATCGCATTGAGTCAGCGGTGGCTTTAGCGCAAAGTAATCAGCGCCAATTAGCCCTAATCAATGTGCAGTTTTTGTCCAGTGATTGGTTCAGTGCTTTAGCTGAGCAGCGTTATGATTTAATTCTGAGCAACCCACCTTATATTGCTGAGGGCGATCCGCATTTAGCGCAAGGCGATGTGCGTTTCGAGCCCCTCAGCGCATTGGTTTCAGGTGCTGATGGCCTGGATGATATCCGCGTTATTATTGCCCAAGCGTCGTCTTATCTAACCGCACGTGGCTGGTTGCTGCTTGAGCATGGGTTTGAGCAGGCTAGTGCAGTGTGTGAATTACTCGAGCAGGCAGGTTTTGTTGATGTCAGCAGTCAGCGTGATTTAGCGGGTCACCAGCGCATCAGCTTAGGCCGTTTGCCCTCCTACTCTTAGGTCGTTACACCTCATGTTAAATGATGAAGAACTACTGCGTTACAGCCGCCAGATCCTGTTAAAGCAGGTGGATATAGCGGGTCAATTACGGTTAAAAAACAGCAAAGTATTAATTGTAGGCTTGGGCGGACTGGGCTCGCCAGTGGCGCTGTATTTGGCCGCAGCTGGGGTGGGTGAGCTGTATTTAGCAGACTTCGATGTGCTTGATTTGTCCAATTTACAACGGCAGATTGTGCACGATCATGCTGCTTTAGATTCGTTAAAAGTGTTGTCGGCGCAAGCACGTTTGCAAGGATTAAACCCACATATCACAGTGCATACCATCAGTGACAAGCTTGATCCGGACAACTTGCCCAGCCTGCTGCAGTCAGTTGATGTGGTGATGGATTGTACCGATAACTTTACCATCCGTGAGCAGCTCAACGCCGCTTGTGTTGCTGCTGGCAAGGCGTTGATCAGTGGCGCAGCCATTCGCACCGAAGGGCAGGTCACTGTGTACGACCCAAACAACGCGCAGAGCCCTTGTTATCACTGTGTATTTGGCAGCGGCGCGGAAGAAGGCTTAACCTGCAGTGAGGCCGGTGTGTTAGGCCCATTGGTGGGTTTGATTGGCAGTTTGCAAGCCTTGGAGGCGATGAAAAGGATTGCTGGCTTTGGTGAGTCTTTAGTGGGCCGGCTGTTGCTGGTCGATGCTTTAAGCAGTCGTTTCCGCGAGCTTAAAATTCGCCGCGATCCAAACTGTGCAGTGTGCGGAATGCGCGATGCATAGGCAGGCGGCGATTGGGGTATTTGATTCGGGCTTGGGCGGCATCTCGGTGTTGCATGCCATTCGCCAGTTATTACCTTACGAAGCATTGGTTTATATTGCCGATAGCGCTCATGTGCCCCGGTGACAGAGCTGCGTCAGCGCTGGCCTGAGGTGTTGATTGTGGGCATGGAGCCCGCTGTAAAACCTGCGGTACAGGCCTCTCAATCCGGTCGGATTGGCGTGTTAGCCACTACTGGAACATTGCGCAGTGCCCGCTTTGCTGCCTTGTTAGAGCGTTTTGCCAGTGATGTTGAAGTGATCACCCAGCCGTGTCCGGGTTTGGTCGAACTGATTGAGGCGGGAGAGTTGAGCAGCGCGCCCACCCGTGCTTTATTAACCGCTTATGTTGAGCCTTTATTGCAAGCTGGCTGCGACACCTTGATTCTCGGTTGCACCCATTATCCATTGATTAAGCCGTTGCTGCGTAGTTTAATCCCACAGCATGTGCAGCTGATAGATACCGGTGAGGCGGTTGCTAGGCGCTTGCGCAGCGAATTGGGCAAGTTGAATTTATTAGCAGCGGCACAACATCCGTTAGACAGCTTTTATGGCAGTGGTGATGTGGCTAAAACAGAGCAGGCATTGGCGACATTGTGGTCTACACCGCAGCAGGTTATTGCTCTAGGTTTTTAGATCACCCTAAAACTGATTAAAATCGGAGAAAAAATCATGCGATTATTAATAACTAGCACTATTACCGCGCTACTCTTAGGTGTGAGTGTGCAGCAAGCCTCTGCTGTAGAGTTGAATGCTGCTGTGGGTCGCACTGAAAAATCAACTTCAACTGTGCGTATTGGTTTGCAAAAAGACTTCCAGTCACGCTGGTGGCAAAGTGATGTTGGTTTTTTAACAGGCTATTGGGATGCCGGTTATACCTTTTGGAAGGGTGATAAGCGATCAGATAATCACAGTATCTCGGTCAGTCCAGTGTTGGTGTATCAGTTTAATGCTGATGTGTTTAAACCTTATATAGAAGCGGGGATAGGTGTCGCTCTGTTTGAGAATACACGGATTGAAAGCCGCAATTTAGGCAGTTCTTTTCAATTTGAAGATCGTCTAGGTGTGGGGGTGCGCTTTTATAACCAGGCTCTGAGTGTGCGCGCCACGCACTATTCCAATGCGGGTCTAAAAAATCCTAATGACGGTATTGAAGCGTACAGCCTGCATTATCGGGTTGCTTTGTAATGCTAAATGAAAAAAACGTGGCCATTACAGCCCTAGCTCAGCGTTTAGGTGAGCAACTGCTTAAACACAATGCTTGTGTAACAACAGCTGAGTCCTGTACCGGTGGTGGTATTGCTGAAGCCATTACCCGTATCGCTGGCAGCTCAGCTTGGTTTGAGGTGGGTTTTGTCACTTATTCTAATCGACAAAAAACCAAGGTGTTGCAGGTGCCGAAGGCCGCTTTAGAGCAAGATGGTGCAGTCAGTCAGTCCGTGGTCGAGAGCATGGCACGGGGTGCACAGCAGCTTGCAGGTGCAGAGTATGCAGTGGCGGTCAGTGGTGTCGCCGGTCCTGATGGCGGTAGCGCCGAGAAGCCGGTGGGCACAGTTTGGCTGGCTTGGGCCCATGGTACGCAAGTGGAGTCGGCACGCTGGTGCTTTGCTGGTGATCGCGATGCCGTTCGTCAGCAAACCGTGCAGGCTGCTTTAGCTGGTCTATTGTGTGTAATGGAAGGGCGGCCAGCGAATACTTGGTTAACATGGCTAAAGAAAGAGTTGCCTAATCAATAGGGATTGTGGATAATACTGGTTAATTATCCAGTATGTAGGGCGTCGCCCAATTGTAATGTGAGGATCTGAAATGGACGAGAACAAGAAAAAAGCTTTATCGGCTGCGCTTGGTCAAATTGAGCGTCAGTTTGGTAAAGGTGCAGTGATGCGCATGGGGGATCATGAGCGTGTTGCCATCCCTGCAATCTCGACCGGCTCATTGGGTCTAGATATTGCGCTTGGTATCGGCGGACTGCCCAAGGGGCGCATTGTTGAGATCTATGGTCCTGAGTCATCCGGTAAGACCACGCTCACTTTAGAAGTGATTGCGCAAGCGCAAAAAGCAGGTGCTACCTGTGCCTTTATTGACGCGGAACACGCGTTAGATCCAGAGTACGCCAGCAAGTTAGGTGTGAGTGTTGATGACTTGTATGTGTCACAACCTGATACCGGTGAGCAAGCTTTAGAAATTGCCGATATGTTGGTGCGTTCTAATGCCATGGATGTGATTGTAATTGACTCCGTTGCTGCATTAGTACCAAAGGCTGAAATTGAAGGCGAGATGGGTGATACCCATGTCGGTTTGCAGGCGCGCTTAATGAGCCAAGCGCTGCGTAAAATCACCGGTAATATTAAAAATGCCAACTGTCTGGTGATCTTTATTAACCAGATTCGGATGAAAATCGGCGTTATGTTTGGCAGCCCGGAAACCACAACCGGTGGTAATGCGCTGAAGTTCTACTCATCCGTGCGTTTAGATATTCGTCGAATTGGTGCAGTAAAAGAAGGCGACGAAATTGTTGGTAATGAAACGCGAGTCAAAGTGGTGAAAAATAAAGTTGCCGCGCCGTTCCGCCAAGCTGAGTTCCAGATTTTATATGGTAAGGGCATTTACCGTACTGGCGAGATTATTGACTTGGGTGTACAGCAAGGCCTGATTGAAAAAGCAGGCGCTTGGTACAGTCATAAAGGCGTGCGTATGGGGCAAGGCAAAGCCAACTCTGCGCGTTACTTGGAAGAAAACCCAGAGATCTGCCAAGCGCTAGAGCAGCAGATTCGTGATCAGCTGTTAGCGCCAACCACACCAAGCAAAAAAGAAGAAGCGACGGTGCCTGCAGAGACGGTAGAAGCAAAGAAATAAATAACTGATTGAGTTTAATTGGTGTGAAAAAACGGCATAGTGCAGCGCACTGATGCCGTTTTTTTATGAGGAAATTATGTTGGACACTCCAGTTTCTATTCGCCGTGCAGCAATGAATTTGCTGGCGCGGCGCGAACACGGGCATGTTGAGCTGGCACGTAAGCTACTACAGCGTGGTGCAGATGCGCACATGATCGAAGTTGAGCTGCAGCGCTTAACCGAAGATGGCTTGCTCTCAGAAGAACGCTATTTAGCCAGCTATATCCGTAGCCGAGCCAATGCATCCCGTGGGCCATTGCGCATTCGTGAAGAGCTGACTCAGCGCGGTCTGGAGCGCAGTGATGTGGAGCAGGCCTTGCGTGCTGCTGACATTGATTGGGATGAGCAAATGCGTGATTTATGGCAGCGGCGTTTTGCTGGCAAAGTGGTTGATCTAAAAGATAAGGCTAAGCAAAGTCGGTTTTTGGCCCAGCGCGGTTATGCGGCGGACGCGATTCGCCGGTTGCTTGATCAGCAAAGTTGGTCGCAAGAGCTGGATGACTGAGAGCTTTCTTAAGCTCAAACATAGGAATTGCTTGCAGCAAGACGGCCGTAGCTGCTGGCGTGCATATTTTGTGCCATGGTAATGTTGCGGTGATGGCAGAAATACCTATCGCAGTTGTTGTGTTGTTGTGCTAAAGCTTGGTTGGAAGCGCTCAGACGGCTTAAGCGTGCAACTTGTAGTTGGCCAGAGCCTATAATGCTTAAGCTCTGTGGTGAGCCGCTAAGCCCCAGTTTAGCTAGGGCCTAGCAACTCGATAGCGCGTCAAACGTTTTAAGCGCGCAGCTGGCTGCTGATCACATCCAGTGCTTGCTCAATGGCAATGTGTTGACTGTCAGTGTCGCGGCGGCCTTTATATTCTATAGTGCCTTCCTTCAGGCCGCGCTCACTGACCACAACCCGCAGCGGGATGCCGATTAATTCCATGTCAGCAAACTTCACTCCAGGACTGGTGCGTCTATCACGATCATCTAATAGCACGCTAAAGCCAGCGGCAGTCAGCTCTTGGTACAGCCTGTCAGTGGCCTCTTGAACGTCAGCTTTGTTGTAGTTCATTGGCACAATGGCCACATCAAAAGGCGCTAAGGCTGCGGGCCAGATGATGCCGTTTTCGTCATGGTTCTGCTCAATGGCTGCGGCCACTACACGGGAGACACCAATGCCGTAACAACCCATGGTTAAAGTGGTGGGTTTACCATTTTCGCCCATTACAGTGCAGTTCATGGCTTCACTGTAGGTGGTGCCCAATTGGAAAATATGGCCCACTTCAATGCCGCGCTTAATTTCTAGCACACCTTTACCGTCTGGGCTGGGGTCACCGGCTTCCACATTACGCAGGTCAGCAATTTCTGGAAGGGGTAGGTCGCGCTCCCAGTTTAACCCGAACCAGTGTTTATCGTCTTGGTTAGCACCGGCGGCAAAGTCGCTCATCAAGGCTACCGAGCGGTCGATAATGCAGGGAATAGCCAGATCTTTTGGGCCTAGCGAGCCAGGGTAAGCACCACAGGCGTCAAAAATCTCGGCATCGCCAGCAAATTCCAGTGGGCTGGCCACTGCAGGGTGATTAGCTGCCTTGATTTCGTTCAGGCTGTGGTCGCCACGAATAATCAATGCCACAAAGGTGTTTTCTTCAGCGCCACGCACCACCAGGGTTTTAATGGTTTTAGTCACATCAATGGAAAACCCTTCGGTGAGGTCTTCAATGGTTTTTAAGTTTGGCGTGTCCACTAGGC
>CAJDVK010000035.1_pt1 | contig 18472 bp, 15 predicted proteins | sample 7391401 | NCBI WGS metagenome assembly CAJDVK01 (sample SAMEA7055696, study PRJEB34461) | soil metagenome | biome: terrestrial ecosystem; feature: Peninsula; material: soil | place: Antarctica | collected 2016
CATACGTTGGTTGCGCGCATCCCACGCCACCCCTTCAAAACCTTTATTGCCTGCGTTCAGATGCCCCAAGTTGATTCGGGTCAAGCTGTCGCCGTCAATAAAGGTTGCGTCGGGTGACAGATGAAAAATCGTCATTTCCCCACGCCGCTCATCAATAATGGCAATACGCCCATCACTCAGCACTTCCACCCCTTCAGGATCAGAAAAGCCACGTAATTCAACCACCCGTAGAATGTCGCCGGTTAATGACAACTCGACCAATTTCGGTATTCTGCCGGTAACGGTAAATAGCGTATTGCTCAGTGGACTCCAACTGAGCCCTGAGGTTTGTGCCTCAGCCAAGTCCGTTAGCGGCTTAGCTTGAATCACTGCACGGTACCCCGGCAGCCAAATACTCTCAGCTTGCTGCTCTGCGCTGGTCGCATGCTCTTGCCACAAGAACAGCAGGCGATCATCCCAGTGCAAATAACGCAACACTCCTATCACCACAGCAGCACATAGGATTAATAACACCCACAGTTTGCGCCGTACTTTAAATATTTTAAACATGCTAACAATTCTTCTTAAGTGATTATTCTAAATATAGGTCGAGGTATAAACGGTCTTCGTCTATACAACAGATAGTCGTTAAGCGTGACAGCCCACGGTGAAAATAAGACCCATAGCCAAGACAATCGTTATACTCTGCACATAATTTTTTTGGAGAGTTCCATGTCACTGCCTTCTTTACGCCTAAAAGCCAATGCTGACCGTCGCTTACGCAGCGGCCATCTGTGGCTGTACAGCAATGAAATTGATACTAAACTGTCGCCTTTAAGCGATTTTCAAGCGGGCGATCAAGCCATTGTGGAGAACGCTGCGGGACGCCCCCTTGGCGTGGCCGTAATGAGCCCGCAAACTCTGGTGTGTGCCCGCTTGGTTTCCCGCGACATTCTACACCGCCTCGATAAATCTTTACTGGTGCATCGTCTGAATATAGCACTGTCCCTGCGGGAGCGTTTGATCAGCACGCCCTTCTATCGTTTAGTGCACGCTGAAGGTGATTTATTACCAGGGCTGGAAGTGGATCGTTTTGGCGATATCCTAGTGGTGCAAATTACCGCTGCCTGCATGGAACCGCACAAAGACATTATTTTAGAAGCTTTACTGCAAGTGTGTAAGCCCACCGGTGTGTTATGGCGCAATGATTCTACCTTGCGCGATACTGAAGGCTTAGAACGCTATTTAGAAGTGGCCTACGGCGAGGTTCCAGATTGGGTGCAACTGACAGAAAATGGCCTAGTATATAATGCGCCTCTGCTGCAGAAAAGATTCTTAGGTTGGGATTATGATCAACGGTTCAACCGTCTTAATGCAGCAGCTTACTGCACCGACAAGCGCGTTTTATCAGTCTACAGCCAAGTGGGCAGTTGGGCCATTCCAGCCGCTATAGCTGGCGCCAGTGAAGTGTTCTGCGCAGATGCTTCAGCACTTGCTTTAGATGCCCTGGTCAGCAATGCTGAAATCAATGCTATTGATACCAGCATACTCTGCGCTGAAGGCGACGTGCTCGAAAATCTGGAAGCACTTAAAGCCAATGAAGAGCGCTTTGACGTGATTATTGCTGACCCGCCCGCCTTTATTAGACGTAAAAAAGATAGCAAATCCGGTGAGGCTGGCTACCGCAAACTCTACGAGCACTGCATGCGTTTACTCAGCCGTGACGGCATTTTTATCTGCTCGTCGCGCTCAGCGTTTTTCAGCGAAGAAAGCATGCTCAGCACGCTATTGGCCAGCGCTCGCCATTTGGATCGAAATATTCAGATTCTTGAACACAGCGGAGCCAGTGCAGACTTCCCCATGCATCCAGCGATCCCAGAAATCCGCCATCTGAAATATATTGTATGCCGCCTCTTACCCAACAGTTAAAGCAGCCGCGCTAAACTACAAATATAGCTGCCCTTTGCCCACCAGCACCGGGCAGCGTAGAATCAAACAATTCTCGTCACTACCCGCGGCGAGCCTAAGCATGCTTTGCCAATCGCACGGTCACCCCGCAGCAACAGTTGCAAATGCGCTTACTGCCCTTTTTTCACCCTTATTTTATTTTTTGCAGGAATTTTTCATGCCTGATTATCGTTCGAAAACCTCCACCTTCGGCCGCAATATGGCAGGTGCCCGTGCTTTGTGGCGCGCTACCGGTATGACCGACGAAGATTTTCATAAGCCAATTATTGCGGTGGCCAACTCCTTTACCCAGTTTGTCCCGGGTCACGTACACCTAAAAGATATGGGTCAACTGGTTGCCCGTGAAATTGAGCGTGCGGGCGGTGTGGCAAAAGAATTCAATACCATTGCGGTGGATGATGGTATCGCCATGGGCCACGATGGCATGCTCTACTCATTGCCCAGCCGTGAAATCATTGCTGACTCGGTGGAGTACATGGCCAACGCCCACTGTGCCGATGCCTTAGTCTGTATTTCCAACTGCGATAAAATCACCCCAGGTATGCTGATGGCTGCTTTGCGTCTGAATATCCCAGTGGTGTTTGTTTCTGGCGGTCCCATGGAAGCTGGTAAAACCAAACTGGCCAATCATGGCTTAGACTTGGTTGACGCCATGGTGATTGCGGCTGACGATGACGCATCTGACGAAAAAGTTGCTGAATACGAGCGCAGCGCCTGCCCCACCTGTGGTTCTTGCTCAGGGATGTTTACCGCCAACTCGATGAACTGCTTAGTGGAAGCCTTAGGTTTAGGTTTACCCGGCAATGGTACGGTACTGGCGACTCACGCTGACCGTAAAGAGTTGTTCTTACAAGCCGGGCGCACCATTGTTGAGCTGTGCCACCGTTACTATAAAGAAGATGACGAATCGGCTTTGCCACGCAATATTGCTAATTTTAAAGCCTTTGAAAACGCCATGTCATTAGACATTGCCATGGGTGGCTCCACTAACACCATTCTGCATTTATTAGCAGCAGCGCAAGAAGCCGAAATGGACTTTGACTTACTGGATATTGATCGCTTATCGCGCACGGTACCGGAGCTGTGCAAAGTCGCGCCGAATATCAAAGATTATCATATGGAAGATGTGCACCGTGCCGGTGGTATCTTCAGTATTTTAGGTTCTTTAGCCCGTGGTGGTTTCCTGCACACGGATCTGCCCACCATCCATAGCAAAACCATGGCCGAGGCCATTGCCAAGTGGGATATCACTCAGACTGAAGATGAAGCGGTGCACACCTTCTTTAAAGCAGGCCCTGGTGGCATTCCTACGCAAACTGCATTTAGCCAAGCCACCCGCTGGCCAACCCTGGACTTAGACCGTGAGACAGGTTGTATCCGCAGCGTGGAGCATGCCTACTCTACTGAAGGCGGTTTAGCGGTACTGTACGGCAACATCGCTGAAGATGGTTGCGTGGTAAAAACTGCTGGGGTGGATAAATCCATTCATGTGTTTAACGGCACCGCGAAAATTTTTGAGAGCCAAGACTCGGCGGTACGCGGCATTTTGGCTGATGAAGTTAAGCCTGGCGATATCGTCATTATTCGCTATGAAGGTCCGAAAGGCGGCCCGGGTATGCAAGAAATGCTCTACCCAACCAGTTACTTAAAATCCAAAGGTCTGGGCGAGCAATGCGCCCTGCTCACTGATGGACGCTTCTCTGGCGGCACCTCCGGCTTATCCATTGGCCACGCCTCGCCAGAAGCCGCATCCGGTGGCGCCATTGGTTTAGTGCAGGAAGGCGATACAATTTTAATTGATATCCCCAACCGCACCATCAACCTGCAAATCAGCGATGCCGAGCTGGCCGAGCGCCGTGTGGCGCAAGATGCCAAAGGCTGGAAGCCCGTTGAAGTGCGTCCACGTAAAGTCACCACCGCGCTTAAAGCCTACGGTGTGCTGGCGACCAGTGCCGACAAAGGTGCAGTACGCAACAAAGCCTTATTGGACGAGTTGTTTTAATCCACTGTCGCGATAAACGCTGAGCAAATAAAAAGCCCCAAATCTTTGCAGACTTGGGGCTTTTTTATTGAGCTTGCTAGGTTTTTTATTAAGTTTTTTAGATTGGCACAGTGCCCAAGTCACTCAAAAATCGTGACGCAATAAATAAGTAAATCACGACGCCTGTGGCATCACACACCGAGGTGATCAGCGGTGCACTGGCACTGGCAGGGTCCAAGTTAAACTTACTCAGGACAAAGGGTAAGCTCATACCAATCATACAACCGATCATCACGATGGAGACCATGCTTAACGCCAGCACTAGCGCCACTGTTTCATCGCCACGGATATAGCCTAATACCGATACCGCAACGGCCATGGTGCAACCTAAGGCCAAAGCCACCAATGCTTCACGGCCAATTAAATACAGCCAGTCACGCATCACCACCTCACCAGTAGCGAGGGCGCGTACCATCAAGGTGGCAGACTGTGAGCCAGCGTTACCGCCACTGTCCACCAGCAAAGGCAAGAAGAAGACTAAAACAATGTTCGCGGCAATAATGTCTTCAAAATGGGCAATCCCAGCACCGGAAAACAAGTTACCAAACACCAACAACACCAGCCAAAACACCCGCTTGCGGTACAGCAAACCAATTGTGGCATCCTTTAAGCTGCCGGCAATGGTGCTCACACCCGCTGACTTATGAATATCATCAGTGGCTTCTTCACTGACCACATCCATGGCATCGTCATAGGTGACAATACCGATCAAAACACCGTTTTCATCAGTAATGGGCAAGGCCAGTAAATCATAACGAGCGATTTTCTTGGCGATGTCTTCTTGGTCATCAGACACCAAAGCATTGACCACATCACTGGTCATTAAAGTTTGCATGGTCTTATGCAGATCAGCCAAGATTAAATCACGCAATGACACCACGCCGATTAAATGGCGCTGCTCATCAACCACATAGGCGTGATAAATTGTTTCTGCGTCAGGTGCTTCATCGCGCAAGTATGATAAGGCTTGCGCGACTGTCATATCTTGCTTAAGCATGGCGTAATCTGAGGTCATCAGGGCGCCCGCAGTGCCTTCCTCATACGCTGATAACTTACGAATATCTTCCCGTTCAGCATGGGCTAAAGCAGGTAGCAGCATATCTCGCTGATTTTGGTCAAAGTGTTTAAATAAGTCAGTGCGCTCATCCGCAGGCATTTCACTGACCAGCTTGGCTAAAACTGCCCGAGGAAACTCACGGGCTAAGCTGACTTGCTGCTCAGCTTCAAAATAGGTAAAGACTTCAGCACGTTTAGGTAGGCGCGCTAAAAGCCGACAAGCTGCAGCGGGTTCCAGTTCTGCTAAAACATCCGCCAAGTCAACTGGGCGTAAGCTTTTAATCGCGGCCAAAGCGTCATCAAATTGATTATTCTGAATCGCCTCGCTCAGGACGAGCACGAGGTTGTTATTGCTGTCTCTCATTGTAAATCTCCAAGCGGCCTGCGTTGGGCAATTCGCAGAGACTACAAATCAGACCAGGCTGTTTTTAGTCAACGATTAGCTGCCAGCAAACGCTGCTGATGCGGTGTGATGAAGCCCAACACGAGCTTATACAAGAACTTTCCATAAAGCCTTTATTTTCTCCGGCACCGCTTATACGGCGTGCGAATACTAAGGGAAGCGCCTCGTAATAACAACCCAGCCTCGTTTGGTTTATTCGTTTAGCCGATTATTCTGATGATGGTATGCTTAGTTAATTAAATAAATCTCTTTTACGATAAAGTATTTTGAGTGGTGCTGCACACTGTTTCTGGAGCTTATTTTGACGGCTACAATTGATGATGTAAAAACCTATTTATTAGACCTGCAAGACCGCATTTGTGCGGTCTTTGAGCAGGCTGATGGCGGTACTTTTTTAGAAGAAAGCTGGGAGCGTCCTGGCGGTGGCGGTGGCCGTACTCGAGTACTGGCAGGCGGCGCTTTGATTGAAAAAGGCGGAGTAAACTTTTCCCATGTGCATGGTGATTCATTACCGCCCTCAGCCAGCGCCCATCGCCCTGAGCTGGCCGGTCGTTCATTTCAAGCCATGGGTTTATCTTTAGTAATTCACCCGGAAAACCCACATATCCCAACCTCCCATGCCAATGTACGTTTATTTGTGGCGGAAAAACCTGGCGAAGAGCCAATCTGGTGGTTTGGCGGTGGTTTTGACCTCACACCTTATTATGCCCACGAAGAAGACTGCGTGCACTGGCACCAAGTGGCCCATGATGCCTGCGCCCCTTTTGGCGACACTGTGTATGCCGAGTATAAAGAATGGTGTGACCGTTACTTCTATCTCAAGCACCGTGATGAGCCGCGCGGGATTGGTGGTTTATTCTTTGATGATGTCAATCAGTGGGACTTTGACACTTGCTTTGCCTTTATTCGTGCGGTTGGCGAAGCCTATCTTGCAGCCTATATGCCGATTGTCGAGCGTCGTCGGCATACACCTTTTACCGAGCAAGAACGTGAATTCCAAGCACACCGTCGCGGTCGTTACGTTGAATTCAATCTGGTATTTGACCGTGGTACTTTATTTGGCCTGCAGTCCGGTGGCCGCACAGAGTCCATTTTAATGTCGTTACCACCGCAAGTGCGTTGGGATTATGGCTGGAAACCTGAACCGGGCAGCCGTGAAGCACGACTGACTGACTATTTCTTAAAAGACCGCGACTGGCTGGGCGAGGCACAAGCACAATGAAATATTATGGCGTTTTTGGCAACCCCATTGCCCACAGTAAATCACCTCTGATTCATCGCTTATTTGCTGAGCAAACTGGGCAAAAGATCAGTTACGAGCCGCTACTGGCACCTTTAGATGGTTTTGCTGCTGCAGTGGCAGATTTTTTTAACACCGGCAGCGGCGCTAATGTGACCGTCCCCTTTAAAGAGCAAGCTTTTGCCCTAGCTGATCAGTTGAGCCCCCGTGCGCAACGGGCTAAAGCAGTTAACACCTTTAAAAAGCTCGCTGACGGCAGCTTATTAGGTGATAACACCGACGGCGCTGGCTTGGTCAATGATCTACTGAATAATCATGTGTCAATGACCGATAAAAGTATTTTAATTTTAGGTGCCGGCGGTGCAGTGCGCGGTATTCTTGAGCCACTGCTGGCACAAAACCCTGCAGAAGTGTGCATTGTGAACCGCACTGTGGAAAAAGCGGAACAATTGGCCAAGGAGTTTGCTGACTTAGGCTCCATGACCGCCTGTGGTTATGACTGGATTGATGCGCCAGTGGATATCATTATCAATGGCACCTCCGCCAGCCTTAGTGGTGACCTGCCGCCGCTGGCCGACACCTTGGTCAAAGCGGGCGATACGGTTTGCTACGATATGATGTATGGCAAACAGACCACTGTTTTTAATCAGTGGGCGCAGCAACAAGGTGCCGCTCGTACGTTAGATGGTTTAGGCATGCTGGTTGAGCAAGCTGCTGAAGCGTTTTATCTGTGGACTGGCGTACGTCCTGATTCAGCAGCGGTATTAAAAGAATTACGCGGACAACTTTAAGCTGAACGCAGCACCTGCCCTGTGCGCAAGTCGCGGATACTGCTGGGTTTATGCTGCTGACCCAGCTCGCCGCTTAACACTGCGTCCAACTGACCGTGGAAGTATTGCTCAATGCGCAAGCGGCTTTGCGCGGGCAAACGGCCACTGGGGTTGGCTGAAGTGGAAACCAGGGGGCCAGTTAAGGCACACAGCTGAGCAACCAGTGGGTGGGCACTGACCCGAATTGCCACACTGTCATGCGCGCCAGAAATCCACTCAGGCACACGCCCCTGATGGGGCACCAACCACGTATTGGGCCCAGGCCAACTGGCTGCTAACTGGGCGATTTCGCTATCGGTTAAACCTTCCAGTAACCAAGCAAATTGCTCAATATCTGCGGCAACTAAGATCAAGCCTTTTTCCACGGAACGCTCTTTTAAAGCCAATAAACGTGCTACAGCAGTGGCGTTAAAAGGGTCGCAGCCCAAACCCCAAACCGCTTCAGTGGGGTAAGCAATCACTGCGCCACGGCGAATTTTTTGTGCAACCTGTTGTATCTGCCAAGCACTGCTCATTCAATCGACTCGTAAAAGTTTCGTTGCTGGATTAATAAACACCTATCTTAACCCCCTGAAGCATTACGATACAGCCATAAACCGCCTGCACAACTCACATCACCGGCTATTTCAAATTCAGTCAGCAGGGTCAACACCTCGGGCAAAGGCAGCGCACTCAGCTCAACCAGCCCTTCAATATCCAACGGCTGCACTTTTAATAACTCCAGCAACGGGTGTTGCAGCGCCAACGCTTGCTGCACAGGTTGCTCCTGAGCTGGCGCTATCCGATGCCAACCTTGCAATGACTCAAGAATATCCTCGACAGTTTCAATCAAAGTGGCACCGTTGCGAATCAATTGATGGCAGCCCCGTGCGCTCGGCGCATGGATAGAACCGGGGATAGCAAACACCTCACGGCCTTGCTCAGCAGCTAAGCGCGCAGTGATCAATGAACCACTGGAAGGACTGGCTTCTACCACCAAAACACCCAGGGTTAAGCCGCTGATAATACGGTTACGCCGCGGGAAATGACTGGCATGGGGCGCACTGTCTAGCGCAAGCTCTGAGACCAACGCACCACCTTGTTCAACAATCGCTTGGGCTAAATCACGGTGCCGTGCGGGATAGACGCGATTAAGTCCAGTGCCCACCACTGCAATGGTTAAGCCCTGCACAGCCAGTGCACCTTGATGAGCTGCAGCATCCACACCTAAAGCCAAACCGCTGGTGACGGCAAAACCGCCTTTAGCCAAGCTGCGGGCAAAACTCTGTGCCGTATCCAAGCCCGGCCGCGTGGCCCGGCGACTACCCACAATAGCAATTTGTGGTTTTTCTAAAATAGTTGGATCACCTTGAACAAATAGCAACGGTGGTGCCCCGGCAGTTTCTTTTAACAGCGCTGGATAATTAGGCATATCATGGAGCAGAATGCTGTGCTGTGAATTCTCTGCCCAACGCAGCGCCAGCAAAGCCTGCTCACGTACACCCTCACTACGCCGTGCATCAACACTGCTCTGTGGCATCCCAAGAGCACGCCAAGCAGCTGCTGGCGCAGTCAATGCAGCGCTGGCCGAAGCAAACACCTCAAGCAATCGATAAAACCGCTGCGGACCAATATCTGGCAGGCTGTGCAAGCGCAAACGCGCTTCAAGTTCTGCGGGAGAGCAATGGGTCATATCCATATCCTTATAGCCACGCACATGACATCCTGTCATACGCCTAACTCAGTGTAGTTATGCCTTGTTAAAAAGCAATTAGCGCCCCCGTCCGGCGCTTTTAGCCTGATCTAAGCACTATTCACCATGGATAATCGGTTAAATGTTTTCTTCATAGGCTGAATCCCTTTATCATAGGCACATAACTTAAGGACTTATGTCAGTCTACACAGCACAGTTTTAGCTTTATCAGCATTTGTTTAATATGCTGGGCTGCATAATAAGAGTCCAATTCCCTCATTTTCTTTTACAAGTACAGCACAACGCATATGGCTATTTTAACTATTCTCGAGTATCCCGATCCTCGGTTACGCACCATTGCTAAGCCTGTGGAGCAGGTCGATGATACAATCCGCTCTTTAATTGATGACATGTTTGAAACCATGTACGCAGCGCCTGGGATTGGTCTAGCAGCAACTCAGGTTGATCAACATATTCGCTTACTGGTGATGGACTTATCGGAAGATAAATCGGAACCATTGGTGTTTATTAACCCTAAAATTGAAGTACTCACTGAAGAAACTGATCTGTACCAAGAAGGCTGCTTATCAGTGCCCGGTTTTTTCGAAGATGTACAACGCCCAGAACGGGTCAAAGTCAATGCCTTAGACCGCAATGGCGAACCGTTTGAAATGATTGCTGAAGGTTTACTGGCAGTGTGTATTCAGCATGAGTGCGATCACTTAAATGGCAAGTTATTCGTTGACTACTTGTCATCATTAAAACGTAACCGCATTAAAACCAAACTGGAAAAAGCTCAGCGCTTACAAAAAGTTTAGACTTTTATCAAATTAAGCCTAGACACTCCCACCCCCTCTGTATTTGCAAGGTAATTGTATGTCTTCCCCCCTACGTATTGTGTTTGCCGGTACACCGGAGTTTGCCGCTAGCCATTTGCAAGCATTACTGGATAGTGAGCACAGTGTAGTAGCGGTGTACACCCAACCTGATCGTCCCTCTGGGCGCGGGCAAAAGCTCACCCCCAGCGCGGTTAAACAGCTGGCCATTGAGCATCATATTCCTGTATTGCAGCCGGTGAATTTACGCAGTCCAGAAGCCCAGCAAGAGCTGGCCGAGTTTCAAGCAGATTTAATGGTGGTGGTGGCCTACGGTTTAATTCTGCCGCAAGCCATCCTCGATACGCCACGCCTCGGTTGCATCAACAGTCATGCCTCGCTTCTGCCGCGCTGGCGTGGCGCCGCACCGATTCAGCGGGCCATTGAAGCCGGCGACACAGAAAGCGGAATTACGGTGATGCAAATGGAGGCCGGTTTAGATACCGGCCCCATACTACTTAAAGTCAGCACACCGATTTCTGCTACTGATACCGGCGGCAGCTTGCATGACCGTTTAGCCACTCTGGGCCCTGCCGCAGTGTTACAAAGCATTCAAGGCTTGCTGGACGGCAGCATAACTCCAGAAAAACAGCTGGACGGCTTAGCGACATACGCCCATAAACTCAATAAACAAGCAGCATTGATTGACTGGCAGCGCCCAGCAGCCGCTTTAGATTGCCAAATTCGTGCCATGCATCCATGGCCGGTTTGCCATAGTACTTTAGCTGGGGAAACGCTAAAAATTCATGCCGCGCAACTGGCAGAAGGTCAAGGCCAACCCGGTGAAATTTTAGCTGCTGATCGCGACGGTTTATTAGTCGCTTGCGGTGAGCAGGCGCTACGTCTAACCCGCTTACAATTGCCCAACGCCAGAGCTTTAGCCTTTAGTGATCTGCTGAACAGTCGGCAAGCACTCTTTACTCCAGGTCAGGTATTAGGTTTATGAACCCACGCCTCGCGGCAGCCCGTGCACTGACGCCCGTTCTTGCGGGCAAAGCTTCACTGGCCAGTAGTTTACCCACCCAGCTGGAACGTGTAAGCGAGCGGGACAAAGGCTTAGTTCAAGAGCTGGCGTTTGGCACCGCGCGCTGGCAGCCGCGTCTGTATGCACTGGCTTTAGCACTGCTGAGCAAGCCTTTTCGGCGCGCGGATCAGGATGTTGAAGCATTGTTACTGGTTGGTTTATACCAGCTGCTCTATACGCGCATTCCTGCTCACGCAGCCATTTCCGAAACAGTGGGTTGCGCCACAGCCCTGAAAAAACCTTGGGCGAAAGGTTTACTCAATGCCGTACTGCGTCGCGCTCAACGTGAGGCGGCAACACTGCTACCGGCCTTAGAAAAAGATCCAGTAGTCCTTACCGCCCATCCACGTTGGCTACAAAAGTCACTGAAAGCCTTTTGGCCAGACGATTGGTTGGCCATTTGCGCCGCTAACAATAGCCACCCACCCTTTACTCTGCGGGTAAACCAGCAAGTCGCCAGCCGTGATGCCTACTTAGCGCAACTGACTGAGGCAGGCATTGCAGCGCAGCCCACCATGTTTAGTCAAGATGGCATCACTTTAGCCACAGCCTGCGATGTCACTGCCCTGCCAGGTTTTGCTGAAGGTGCGGTGAGCGTGCAAGATGAAGCCGCGCAACTTGCCGCTGAACTGTTGCTGCTGGAGCCTGAACAGCGGGTACTGGATGCCTGCTGCGCACCCGGTGGGAAAACCTGTCATATTTTAGAACGTCAGCCACAACTGAGCGAGGTGGTAGCCATTGATCTGGAGCCACAGCGCTTAGAGCGGGTGAAAGCTAATCTAGAGCGACTCAAGCTCAATGCTACGTTGTTGGCGGGTGATGCTCGTGCCACTAAGCAGTGGTGGGACGGACAATCCTTTCAGCGTATTTTACTGGATGCGCCGTGCTCGGCCACTGGGGTGATTCGTCGCCACCCAGATATTAAACTCACCCGTCAAGCCGATGACATTGCGCCACTGGCTCAGTTACAAGGTGAACTGCTTGATGCACTCTGGCCAACCCTCGCAGATAATGGCATTTTACTCTATGCCACCTGCTCAACCTTGCCCACAGAAAACACTGAAGTGATTGCCGCGTTTTTACAACGCACCAGTGATGCACAAGAACTGCCATTTGCTGCGACATTTGGCCAATCACAGCCCCATGGTCGGCAGTTGCTTGTCCAAGAGAACGGGCATGATGGCTTTTACTATGCGCGTCTGATCAAACAAGCGCCAACCCCACGCACTTAAGAGCATCACAGTATGAAAATTATTATTCTTGGTGCAGGGCAAGTGGGCGGTACCCTTGCCGAGCACTTGGCCAGTGAAGCCAATGATATTACTGTAGTGGATACCGACACTGAACGCTTACGTGATTTAGGTGACCGTTTAGATATTCGTACCGTAATTGGTCACTGTTCGTTCCCCACCGTCTTGCGCCAAGCCGGTGCGGACGATGCCGATATTTTGGTCGCGGTGACCAATAGCGATGAAACCAATATGGTGGCTTGCCAAGTGGCGCATACTTTATTTCGCACCCCCACCAAAATTGCAAGAGTACGCGAGCCCGCCTATTTAACCCGCGCTGAGTTGTTTAATAATGATGCCATTCCCATTGATGTGTTGATCAGCCCTGAGCAGGCAGTTACCAATCATATTAAGCGCTTAATTGAATACCCAGGCGCTTTACAAGTATTGGAGTTTGCCGAAGGCAAAGCACTGCTGGTATGCGTACGCGCTTACTACGGTGGACCACTGATCGGCCAAGAACTGCGCCAATTGCGCGAACATATGCCCAATGTAGAAACCCGGGTTGCCGCTATTTTTCGTCGCGATCGGCCTATTTTTCCCACCGGCGACACCATTATCGAAGTGGATGATGAAGTCTTTTTTATTGCTGCCAAAGGGCATATCCGTGCCGTAATGAGTGAGCTACGGCGTATGGAAGACGGCTACCGAAAGATTATTATTGCTGGCGGCGGTCATGTAGGAGAACGCTTAGCTCAGGCCATTGAGAGCCGCTATCAAGTAAAAATCATTGAAATCAATGCGGCACGCTGCCGTTATTTATCCGACAGCTTAGACACCTCCATTGTGCTGCATGGCAGTGCGTCAGACCGTGACTTATTGGTGGAAGAAAATATTGATGAAGTGGATATTTTCTTAGCTCTGACCAACGATGATGAAGCCAATATTATGGCCTCATTGTTGGCCAAACGCCTTGGTGCGCGCAAAGTCATGGCAATTATTAATAACCCGGCCTACGCTGACTTGGTGCAAGGTGGCGCCATTGATATTGCCATCAGCCCCCAACTGGCCACGCTCAGCACCTTACTGACCCATGTACGACGTGGAGATATTGTCAGTGTCCACTCGTTACGTCGCGGTGCAGCAGAAGTCATTGAAGCCATTGCCCATGGCGACCGAAAATCCAGTAAAGTGGTCGGCCGTAAGTTGAGTGAAATCAACTTACCACCAGCCACAACTATTGGCGCCATTATTCGCAATGATGAAGTCCTCATCAGTAGCGATGATCTTGTCATTCAGACTGAGGATCACTTTATTTTATTCTTGGTCGATAAAAAGTATATTCGCGATGTTGAACGTTTGTTCCAACCCGGCTTGACCTTTTTTTAACCTATACCCTGCGTAGTCTTTTAGCGAGTAGTTACCATGCACTTTGCAGCAATTGGTCGAATTCTTGGCATTTTATTGATGCTGTTCAGTATCAGTCATGTACCACCACTACTGATTGCTCTTTATGATGGCGGAGGCTCCAGCGCAAGTTTTGCCTGGTCATTTGCGATTACGTTGTTAACTGGCTTATTTATTTGGCTGCCGGTACGCGGTGCCCGTGCTGGATTGCGGGTGCGTGATGGTTACCTTATCACTGCATTATTCTGGATCGTACTGGGCTCCTTTGGAGCGGTTCCCTTCTTGCTGTCTCCGACCCCCAATATGAGTATCAGTGAGTCACTGTTTGAAGCCTTCTCTGGACTGAGCACCACCGGCGCCACAGTGCTGACTGGCATTGATCAACTCCCTCGCTCAATTCTCTATTATCGCCAGCAGCTGCAATGGCTTGGTGGCATGGGCATTGTGGTCTTGGCCGTGGCCATTATGCCGATGCTCGGGGTCGGTGGCATGCAGTTGTACCGTACGGAAATGCCAGGTCCGCTAAAAGACAATAAGCTCTCCCCGCGCATTGCCGATACGGCAAAAACCTTATGGATTATTTACTGCGGACTCACCTTGCTCTGCGCGCTTGCCTACTGGCTGGCCGGTATGAATATATTTGATGCCATTGGTCACAGCTTTTCTACCATTGCCATTGGCGGCTTTTCCACCCACGATGCCAGTATTGGTTACTTTGACAGTCCACTGATTGAGATAATTTGTATCTTTTTTATGGCTATTTCTGGAATGAACTTTGCCTTGCACTTTTTAGCCCTGCGCAGCCGTTCATTAAAAGCCTATTTAAGAGACCCAGAATGCCTAACCTATCTGAAAATTTTAGCCACTGTGTTTGTCGTTGCTGCTGTTGTACTGATAATTTACAACCACCACGATAGTCCCTTGCGGTCCATCCGCTACGCTGCCTTCCAAGTGGTTTCTGTAACCACCACCACAGGCTTTGGCATTACTGATTTCAGTGGCTGGCCCAGCTTTTTACCATTTTTATTGCTCTACACCACTTTTATAGGCGCTTGTGCCGGCTCCACGGGTGGCGGAATGAAGGTGATGCGGGTGATGTTGCTGTATCGCCAAGGTCAGCGTGAAATTCTGCGTCTATTGCACCCCAATGGGGTATTCACCATTAAACTGGGTAAGCGCAAGGTTCCTGACCGAGTGATTGAGTCAGTCTGGGGCTTCTGTGTAGTCTATATGGTGACCTTTTTTACCCTAATGCTGGCTTTACTGGCTTGTGAACTGGATCCGATCACCGCTTTTTCAGCCTTGGCTTCTTGTATGAACAACCTTGGCCCAGCGTTAGGTGATGCGACGGCACATTATGGTAGCTTGCCCGATACTGCAAAACTGATTCTAAGCTTTGCGATGATCTTGGGCCGTCTTGAGGTGTTTTCCTTACTGATTCTATTGTCCCCAGCTTTTTGGCGCTATTAAAACGCAGCAGCTTCAAGCCAGCAGCGCGGCACAGTAAAACAGCTATCTGTGACGCTCATAGATTTATTCAGCCTGCGCTAAATAGCTGTCTTTTAAGCGTACATAATTCTTTGAACTATAGGTCAGCGCCGTCAGTTCTTGCTCTGTTAAGGGTCGGATTTGCTGCGCTGGACGACCCATATATAAATGACCGCTGACCAGATGTCTACCTGGCGGCACTAAGCTGCCTGCGCCCAGCACCACATCATCATCAATCCGCGCACCATCCATCACAATCGCCGCCATACCAATCAATACCCGCGAACCTATGCTGCAACCATGCAGTAGAGCCTGATGGCCAATGGTCACATCGTCGCCGATAATTAACGGATAGCCGTCTGGGTTATAGGGTCCAGCATGGGTGATATGCAACACGCTGCCATCTTGCACACTGCTGCGCGCACCAATTCGAATACGATGCATATCGCCACGAATCACCGCACAGGGCCAGACTGAACAATCGTCGCCTAAATGCACATCGCCAATTACTACCGCACTGGAATCAATGAATACTTGACTACCACACTGTGGTATTATTCCGTTATAGATTCGAATCGACACAATAGAAACTCCTAAACCGCTTCAGCGTTAATTTGTATTAAGATAGCTACATTATTGGCTATGTTGCGCCATCCATTTTTGTATTTATAGGTGTTATCGTGACTGATCAAAACAATCCCTTACTGCAAGCATTTGATTTGCCGAGCTTTTCAACTATTCGCCCAGAACATATTGAACCCGCCATTGATAAAATTTTAGCTGAAAGCCGCACAGCCATTGAGCAATTATTAAGCACCGAACAGCAACCCACTTGGGATAATTTGGTCTTACCCATGGACGAACTGGGTGCCCGCTTAAGTGAGGCGTGGAGCCCTGCCAGCCACCTTAATGCGGTGTGTAACAGCCCTGAATTACGCGTTGCTTATGAAGCGTGCCTACCAAAACTATCAGAATTTTGGACTGAATTGGGACAAAACCGCGCCTTATTTGAAGCCTATCAAGAGCTGGCCAACAGCCCAGAGGCTGAGCAGTTTTCGACCGCGCAAAAAACCATTTTAGACAATGAGCTGCGTGACTTCCGCTTATCCGGTATTGATTTAGCACCTGAGCAGCAAAAGCGTTATGGCGAAATTCAAATGCGCCTGTCAGACCTCTCCAGTAGCTTTTCCAATAACTTACTGGATGCCACCCAAGCTTGGACCAAGCATATTATTGATGAGCAAGCGCTCGCCGGACTGACCGACTCAGCCAAGCAGCAAATGGCCCAAGCTGCAGAAGACAAAGAACTGGAGGGTTGGTTAATCACCCTGGAGTTCCCAAGCTATTACGCGGTAATGACCTACGCTGATGACCGCAATTTACGCGAAGAAGTCTACCGCGCTTACAGCACCCGTGCCTCAGATCAAGGCCCGAATGCGGGTCAGCTGGATAACTCACCGATAATGGCAGAAATTCTTGATTTACGCCTTGAGCTGGCCAAGCTACTGGGCTTTAACAACTACAGTGAACTCTCCCTGAGCACCAAAATGGCAGACTCAACTGAGCAAGTCCTCAGTTTCTTACACGACTTAGCCGAGCGCAGTAAGCCTTCTGCCGAACAGGATCTGACTGAGTTGCGCGCCTTTGCTGCAGAGCACAATGTCAGCGATCTCAACAGCTGGGATATAGGCTACTTCAGCGAGAAACTGCGTGAGCAGCGCTACGATATCAGCGAAGAAGAGCTGCGCGCTTACTTCCCAATCGACAAAGTACTCAGTGGTTTATTTGCCATTGTTGAACAACTCTACGGTATTCAAATCACTGAACTCAGCGATTTTGATAGCTGGCACCCCGATGTGCGCTTATTTGAAATCACTGAAGACGGCAAACATGTTGGACGTTTCTTCTTCGATCTGTATGCCCGCTCACACAAACGTGGCGGCGCTTGGATGAATGGTGCACGGGATAAGTACCGCGCTGCAAACGGCGAGCTGATCAATCCGATTGCTTACTTAGTCTGTAATTTCACCCCAGCCAGCCAAGGCAAACCGGCCTTACTGACCCACGATGAAGTGACCACCCTGTTTCATGAGTTTGGTCATGGCTTACACCATATGCTGACCCGTATTGAATTTTCTGGTGCGTCCGGCATCAATGGTGTGGCTTGGGATGCGGTGGAACTGCCCAGCCAGTTTATGGAAAACTGGTGCTGGGAGCCGGAAGGCTTAGCGCTGATTTCTGGGCATTATGAAACCCAAGAAGTTCTGCCTAAAGAACTCTTAGATAAAATGCTCGCGGCACGCAACTTCCAATCCGGTTTAATGATGGTGCGTCAGCTGGAGTTTTCTTTATTCGACTTCGAACTGCATTGCAGCCACGGTGACGGACGCAGTGTTCTGGATGTGCTGAACACAGTTCGCGAGCAAGTTGCAGTGATGGTGCCACCCAGCTGGAACCGTTTTGCCAATAGCTTTGCGCATATTTTTGCCGGCGGCTATGCCGCAGGGTATTACAGCTACAAGTGGGCCGAAGTATTATCCGCTGATGCCTTCTCACGCTTTGAGGAAGACGGTGTGCTTAACCCAGAAACGGGTCGTGCATTCCGTGACACCATTTTAGCCAAAGGCGGCTCACAATCACCGATGCAATTATTTATTGAGTTCCGCGGACGCGAGCCAGAGATCGACGCATTATTGCGTCACAGTGGTCTGAGCGAACAGCACGCGGCATAACCAGCGAGGTCAGTATGAATACATCAAACAACACTCAGGACACTGAGCCTAAAAAACGTTTTATCGCTGGTGCAGTCTGCCCTGCCTGTCAAGTGATTGACGGCATCCGCATGTGGGAAGTGGATGGGGTGCCACACCGCGACTGCGTGCACTGTGGTTACAGCGACACCTTAAATGCCGCCGGCAACTCAGTGCCCAATGAGCTGCCTACGCGGATCAATACCAGTGCTTTGCAAAAGCCAAAAGAAGCTCAAGGCCAAGCCTTAAAGTTCTTTCCGAATCCAAAGCTAAAGAAATCAGATAGCTGATTCAGCATAAAAAACGGCCCTTAGGCCGTTTTTTATTATCTGTATTACTTGTTCACTTTAATAAAAGGTTCTGGTCGTGGAGTGTCTGGTGTAGAAGGTGGCAACATGGGTATAGCAAAGTTTGGTTGATCACCAGTTAAGCTTTTCAAGAACGCAGTCATCTGACTGATCTCAGTCTTTTCAAGCTTACGACCCAACTGTAAACGCGCCATTACATCAA
>CAJDVK010000036.1_pt1 | contig 18472 bp, 14 predicted proteins | sample 7391401 | NCBI WGS metagenome assembly CAJDVK01 (sample SAMEA7055696, study PRJEB34461) | soil metagenome | biome: terrestrial ecosystem; feature: Peninsula; material: soil | place: Antarctica | collected 2016
GGAGGGATTCGAACCCTCGACACCCTTTTGAGGTGTACTCCCTTAGCAGGGGAGCGCCTTCGGCCTCTCGGCCACCTCTCCGTAACAACGGTGCGTATATTACCTACATTAATTTAAATTGCAAAGGGAAAAGATGAAAAAGCTCAAATACTTGTATCTTCTTGCTCATCTTTCTCTTTTTGGATGCGTTGATATATCTCTTCACGATGCACCGCAATTTCTTTTGGCGCGTTTACACCGATGCGTACTTGGTTACCTTTAACACCCAGTACAGTGACAGTCACTTCATCACCGACCATCAGCGTCTCTCCAACTCGACGCGTTAATATCAACATTGCTTATCTCCTTGCATCAACAATTTAGGATTACAGTCTGCATCTGTAAGTTTACAACAGCCTACACGTATCACATTTTTTTGCACAGGTTCGACGCTGCTTATTTATCTGCAACAGGGTCTCAGAAGTTATTCTCTGATTAACATCAAGAAAACTAGAAACCCTGGCTGCTAAAACAACTGTATCGTCTGTTACTTTTCAGGTGCATCAAGACCGAAAGCGGTGTGTAGAGCACGAACAGCCAACTCCACATACTTTTCCTCAACAACCACTGAAATTTTAATTTCCGAAGTGGAAATCATCTGAATATTAATATTCTCTTGTGCTAAAGCTTCAAACATACTGCTAGCCACCCCTGGGTGTGAGCGCATACCCACACCAACAATAGACACCTTAGCTATGCTAGTAGTTCCTGCAACCTCACCTGCACCAATTTCTTTTGCGGTCGTTTGCAGTATTTCTAAGGCTTTATCGTAATCAAGATTGCCTACGGTAAAAGTGAAGTCAGTGGTGTTATCCTGCGCAACGTTTTGCACAATCATATCAATATCAATATTGGCGGCACTGATAGGTCCCAAGATTTTAAAGGCAACACCTGGCGTATCCGGCACACCACGGATGGTCAGTTTGGCTTCGTCACGGTTAAAGGCAATACCAGAAATAATCGGCTGTTCCATGGAATCCTCATCATCAGTCGTAATTAGAGTGCCGGGGCCCTCTTCAAAGCTATGCAGTACGCGTAGCGGAACATTGTACTTGCCTGCAAACTCCACAGAACGCAGCTGCAGAATTTTCGAGCCAAGACTGGCCATTTCAAGCATTTCTTCAAAGGTAATACGGTCTAAGCGTTGTGCTCGAGATACAACACGGGGGTCCGTCGTATAAACCCCATCGACATCGGTATAGATATGGCACTCATCAGCCTGTAGCGCTGCGGCCAAGGCAACCGCAGTGGTATCTGAACCGCCACGTCCTAGGGTGGTAATATTGCCCTGCTCGTCAACCCCTTGGAAGCCGGCAACCACTACCACCTTACCGGCCTGCAGCTGCTGCTGCACTTTAGCTTGATCAATGGTTAAAATGCGCGCTTTGCCGTGCTCACTATCGGTGACGATTGGCACTTGAGCGCCGGTAAAAGACACTGCAGGCACACCAATTTGATTCAATGCCATGGCTAATAAAGCAATGGTGACCTGTTCGCCCGTAGCGATCATGACATCCATTTCACGCAAAGATGGTTTAGGCGCAACCTGTTTCGCCAAGGCTAATAACCGATTGGTTTCACCACTCATCGCTGAAACCACAACCACAATGTCATCCCCTGCAGCACGAAACTTGGCCACTTTTTCAGCCACCAATCCAATTCGCTCAGGTGTACCCACTGAAGTCCCACCAAACTTTTGTACGATCAACGCCATTTCATTGCCGCCTTAATCATCGTTAGCGTTAAACAAGCATAAGCTGCGAGGCTGATAAATTCGGCCCGCAGCAACCATTGCACCAAATACTCTTAACCTTGGCTGGCGACATACTCTGCAGTGACCGCCAGTGCATCATCCAGCTTAGCCAGCTCAACACCACTACCTTGAGCCATATCTGGGCGTCCACCACCCTTACCGCCAACCACAGCAGTGGCCTGCTTGATTAAGTCACCGGCCTTAAACTGTGCAGTGAGATCCTTTGTCACCCCTGCCACTAGAACAATACGTTCCTTGTGCACGCCACCCAGTAAAATAACCGCGCTGCCCAGTTTGTTCTTCAACTGATCAATCAGTACCAGCAACTCTTTACCTTCTAGACCATCCAGGCGTGCAGCCAAGACTTTAACCCCATTCACCTCTACTGCTGAAGCGGCTAGATCACTGCCGGCGGCGCTGGCAGCTTTGGCTTTAAGCTGCTCAACTTCTTTTTCTAAGATACGCTGCTGCTCAAGAATCGCCTGCAGCTTATCTAAAATATTTTCACGGGTACCTTTGACCAAGCCCATGGCTTGTTTAAGTTGCTCCTCAGCACTGTTTAGCCAGTTCCAGGCTGCAACACCGGTCACCGCTTCAATTCGACGTATACCAGCCGCTACACCGCCCTCACTGATGATTTTAAACAGACCAATATCACCGGTTCGTTGGGCATGAATACCACCGCACAGCTCAACCGAGAAACCATCGGCCATGCTCAATACACGCACTTCATCACCGTATTTTTCACCAAACAGGGCTAACGCACCTTTAGCTTTGGCGGCTTCTATATCGGTCAGCTCTGTACAGACTTCAGTATTGTTACGAATCTCTTGATTGACCCGCTCTTCTAAGGCTTTGATCTGCTGTGGGGTAACCGCTTCTGGATGACTAAAGTCGAAACGTAAGCGCTCACTGTCCACCAGGGAGCCTTTTTGCTGCACATGCTCACCTAATATATCGCGCAGCGCAGCATGCAAAATATGCGTCGCCGAATGATTCAGTGCGGTGGCATGGCGCACCTGCGCATCCACTTGTGCGCTAACAGTGTCGCCCACTTGCAGGCTGCCTTGTGTGACACGGCCGTGATGCAAGAAGGCTTCAGCACTTTTGTTGGTGTCGGTGATTTCAACACGCAAGCCTTCAGCGCTGAGAAAACCACAGTCACCCACTTGACCGCCTGACTCGGCGTAAAAAGGTGTGCGATCGAGTACAATAACGGCTTGCTCACCTTCGGCAGCGGAGTCCACGTTGTCACCGTCTTTTAGGATCATCAATACTTTGGCGTCGGCTTGATCCGCTTGATAACCTAAAAACTCAGTTTCAGCATCTATTTTAACTAACGCATTGTAGTCAATAGCAAATGAACTGGCAGAACGTGCACGAATACGTTGCGCTTCCATTTCACGCTCAAAACCCACCTCATCCACAGCCAGATCACGCTCACGGGCAATATCTGCGGTTAGATCCATGGGAAAACCGTAGGTGTCATAGAGTTTAAACACCACTGAACCTGGTATCACTGAGCCTTCTATTTCGGCCAAATCCTGCTCAAGAATGCGCAAGCCCTGCTCGAGGGTTTTGGCAAATTGTTCTTCTTCGTTTTTTAAAATACGCTCAATCTGTGCCTGGTTTTGCTTCAACTCAGGGAAGGCTTCACCCATTTCAGCGACCAGTGCCGGCACAATTTTATAGAAAAAACTGCCAGTCGCGCCCAGTTTATTACCGTGACGGCAGGCGCGACGAATAATCCGGCGCAACACATAACCGCGACCATCATTGGACGGCAGCACGCCATCGGCGATTAAAAAGCTGCAAGAACGAATATGGTCAGCAATCACTTTTAACGATGGGTTATCGTCATTTTCATGCCCTACAGCCTCAGCCACGGCGCTCAGCAATTGCTGAAACAGATCAATATCATAGTTGGAGTTAACGTTCTGCATAATGGCGCTGATGCGCTCGAGGCCCATGCCAGTATCAACGCTGGGCGCTGGCAGTTTGTGCATCACACCATCGGCGGTGCGGTTAAACTGCATAAACACGTTGTTCCAAATTTCAATATAACGGTCGCCATCTTCTTCCGGCGAACCGGGCGGGCCACCCCAAATATGCTCGCCGTGATCATAAAAGATCTCGGAACTGGGTCCACAAGGACCGGTATCACCCATAGCCCAGAAGTTATCGGACGCATAAGGTGCGCCGCCATTGTCACCAATGCGGATCATTCGCTCATGGGGTACCCCCATTTCATTGACCCAAATATCATAGGCTTCATCATCGGTTTCATACACGGTGACCCAGAGCTTCTCTTTAGGCAAATTCAGCCATTGCTCCGAGGTTAAAAACTCCCATGCATACTGGATCGCATCACGCTTAAAGTAATCACCAAAGCTAAAGTTACCCAGCATTTCAAAGAATGTGTGGTGCCGCGCGGTATAACCAACGTTCTCCAAATCATTGTGCTTACCACCGGCCCGCACACATTTCTGACTGCTGACCGCACGGGTATAGGCGCGCTTTTCTAAACCCAAGAAGCAGTCTTTAAACTGGTTCATGCCCGCATTGGTAAATAATAGCGTGGGGTCATTGGTTGGAATCAATGAGCTGGAGGCTACGCGGGTGTGACCTTTTCCTTCAAAGAAACGAAAGAAGGCTTCACGGATTTCTGCGCTTTTCATATACTCTTCCACAAGTTAAATATTAATACTGCATGTCTCGGCACTGACCACTTACCGAATCAAATTACGCATTATATCGCTGTTCTAGATTGGCTGCAGCGTTTAGCTAAAAACGCTCAGGCGCACCTCAGTGATTGCAGTCTTCGCTGTGCACATGGGGCTCATCAACACTCTCAGCAGCTTCCATTTCTAACTCTAAGCTGACTAAGTTACTGGCCAAAGGACGCAAGAGCAGATTGGCATACTCAGTGTCGCCCTCTTCCACATCGACACCAATTAACAGCTGTCCATTACCGGCTGTTTGCACCCAAATTTCTTTACCTTGCCAAAGGATGGCAAAGCGTGAACAGGATGCCTGTGACTGGCTGTCATCATCATTTTCCAGAATCAATTCTATTGCTGTATTCATAGGGTGCTTTACCTAGCTAGACACATAAAAAACAGCGTGCAGGCGTTTGCATAACGACTGCACACTACATACCACTGGCGTTACGCCTTTGCCTGACCAACAAATTCGATAATTGCTTGCTCAAAGCGGGCTAAACCTTCATCTAAGTCAGCTTGTTCAATCACTAAACTTGGGGCGAAACGTATCACATCTGGACCTGCAACTAAAACCAATAAGTCAGCCCGCTCAGCTGCGGCCATCAATGCGCCTGCTTGACCTTTATAATCGGCATTCAGTACCGCACCAACCAGCAAGCCAGCACCACGCACCTGCTCAAATAGATTGTACTTTTCACCGAGCTCGCGCAGTTTTTTACGCAAATACTCACCCTTTGCCGTCACTCCGTTAAGCACGTCCGGGGTATTGATAATAGCTAAGACTGCTTCACCCACCGCACAGGCTAAAGGGTTGCCACCAAAGGTCGTACCATGGGTGCCCACGGACAGATGTTCAGCATAGGCATTAGTGGTTAGCATGGCCGAAACTGGGAAACCGCCACCCAAGCTTTTCGCTGTGGTCAACACATCAGGGGTGACCCCGTACAACTCATAAGCAAAGAGTTTACCGGTACGCCCTACTCCGGTCTGTACCTCATCAAATACCAGCAAAGCATCGTATTTATCACAGAGTGCGCGCACCCCTTCAAGGTAAGCCTGATCTGCAGGCAACACACCGCTTTCACCTTGAATCGGTTCTAAAATCACTGCGCAAGTGCGTTCTGAAATAGCCTGTTCCATAGCAGCTAAATCATTGTAAGGCACATGGGTTATGCCTGTAGGCCGAGGACCAAAACCTTCTGAGTATTTTGGTTGTCCACCGACATTAACGGTAAAGACGGTGCGGCCATGAAAGCTATTTAGCGTAGAAATAATTTCATATTTTTGCTCACCAAAACGATCGCTGGCAACTTTACGCGCTAACTTTAAGGCTGCTTCGTTTGCTTCTGCGCCCGAGTTACTAAAAAACACCCGATCAGCAAAAGTTGCCGCGGTTAAACTACGGGCTAAGCGCAGCGCGGGCTCATTGGTGAAAATATTCGACACATGCCAAAGTTTATTGGCCTGCGCAGTCAGTGCCGCAACCAGTGCAGGGTGGCAATGACCGAGACCATTCACCGCAATACCACCGGACAAGTCAATCAGTTCGCGCCCACTTTGATCCCAGAGTCGCGACCCCTCACCGCGCACCGGCACAAAGCCAGCGGGTGCATAGTTGGGTACCATAACTTGATCAAAATCAGCGCGACTGACCTGCGCCTGTTGAATGGACATGCCTGCTCTCCTGGATAAAATCCGCTTGGATAAATAAACGACCGATCTAACTAGAATGATTGCGCTTACACGCAATGCGTTAGTTTAAACTCAGTTCAATAAAAGCGCAGACGAAAATACTCTTTTCTGCGCGTAAATACACAAAATAACTCGCCTGAGCAATTCAGCTCTGCTTAACCGCTTAGACCTCTACTCGATCATCGAGCTTAACTGCCGGCTCGACCAGCGCAGCTGTGTTAATTCGAGTCAGCACCGCTAAACCATTTTAGTCGGTCGCGTAAATTCACCACCTCACCAACAATAATCAGACTCGGGCTTTGCACAGCAAAGTCACGCACCTGCTGATCAATAGTATCCAAGCTACCGATAAATACTCGCTGCGCGCTGGTGGTACCCTTCTCTATGACAGCAATGGGTGTGCTGGCGGCGTGACCATGGGCTATCAGCTGCTGACAAATTTCAGCTAAGCAACCCAACCCCATATAAAACACCACTGTTTGCATCGATGCGGTGAGCTCCGCCCAAGGTAAATCCAACGTCCCATCTTTAGGATGAGCGGTGACAAAACGTACCGACTGGGCATAGTCACGGTGGGTCAGTGGAATCCCCGCATAGGCTGAACAGCCGGACGCAGCAGTTATGCCGGGGACTACCTGAAAAGGAATATTTTGCGTGGCCAACTCTTCAATCTCTTCACCACCGCGACCAAAAATAAATGGGTCGCCGCCTTTTAGGCGCACCACTCGCTTACCTTGCTTGGCTAATTCAACCAGTTTTTGGTTGATCTGCTCTTGCGGCACACTGTGCGCAGATGCTTGCTTGCCCACATAAATACGATCAGCATCACGTCGGCACAAATCAAGAATGGCAGGTGCCACTAAGCGATCATACAGCACCACATCAGCTTGCTGCATTAAACGCAACGCTTTAAAGGTCAGCAAATCTGGATCACCGGGACCGGCACCGACCAAATACACCTCACCGCTCACCTCAGTTTGCCCATGGATGATTTTTTCAGTCAGTAACTGCTCAGCCTGCTGCTCGCGACCAGCAAATATATGCTCAGCCACTTGCCCTTGAAATACATCCTCCCAAAACACCCGTCGCGGCTGTACTTTGGGCAGAAGCGTTCTAACCTGATCGCGAAACTTTGCCGCTAAACCAGCCAAACGACCGTAGCTCGCGGGCAATAGAGTTTCTATTTTAGCCCGCACCAAGCGCGCTAAAACTGGCGCTTGGCCGGCAGTGGATACCGCAATAATTAGCGGTGAGCGGTCCACAATGGCTGGGAAAACAATACTGGATAACTCTGGCAAACCAACTGCATAGACGGGAATCCCTTGTGCCTGTGCCTGATGCGCCAGCATGGTATTCACTGCCGGCTGATCAGTACAGGCCAAAACCAAGCTGCAACCCTGCAAATCCCTGTCCAGATATTCACGCAACAAGCACTGCCCCTGCTGCGCAGCAATCAGAGCGTGCAACTCATCACTAATAGAAGGCGCAACCACCCGCAACACTGCACCGCTATCAAGTACCACGCGCGCCTTGCGTAAAGCTATTTCACCACCGCCGACCAGCAGCACAACACGCCCTTGCAGCTTATGAAATAGCGGCAAATAATCCATTCCAACATCCTTATGCGAAGCATTAAGCCTCATCAGCCGTGACTTGGGTTTATACGCGGAAATACAACATTCGAGGCAATTTACCTTACTCTTGCTCGCCAAGCCTTACTTTTCCTTGCTGGCAATCAAGCAGTACCTACAGCGGTCACTGAATATCAGTTAAACCGCCGCTAAATGGCTGTCCATTTACCTGGCGAAGTGGGCCACGGCCTGCTAAGCCTTTAACGAATAACTTCCAGACCGGCCATATAAGGACGCAGTACTTCTGGCACACGGATGCTGCCATCGGCTTGCTGGTTGTTTTCTATGACCGCCACTAAAGTACGACCAACTGCCAAGCCTGAGCCATTGAGAGTATGCACCAACTCAGTTTTACCAGTTTCAGGATTACGGTAGCGGGTTTGCATCCGACGGGCTTGGAAGTCGGTGCAGTTGGAGCAGGATGAAATCTCACGGTATTTGTCTTGGCTCGGCACCCACACTTCTAAGTCATAGGTTTTGCTGGCACCAAAGCCCATATCACCGGTGCAGAGCACCATCACGCGGTAAGGCAATTCTAAAGCTTGCAGCACTTTTTCGGCATGGCCGGTCAGCTCTTCCAATGCAGCAACGGAAGTGGATGGCTCAACAATCTGTACCAACTCTACTTTATCAAACTGATGCTGACGGATCATCCCACGAGTATCACGCCCTGAGGCACCTGCCTCACTGCGAAAACACGGACTATGAGCAACCATTTTAATGGGTAGCTGTGCTACATCTAAAATCTCCCCAGCCACGGTATTGGTTAAGGACACTTCCGCAGTAGGAATTAAGTACAGCGGTGTTTGCTCTTCACGCTCAATGCGAAATAAGTCTTCTGCAAACTTAGGTAACTGGCCAGTACCTTGCAACGCGGACGCCTGCACTAAGTACGGCGTGTAGGTTTCTTGATAACCGTGTTCTGCAGTGTGCAAATCCAACATAAATTGCGCCAAGGCACGGTGCAGGCGGGCAATGCCGCCACGCATCACGGCAAAACGTGCGCCGGATAATTTCGACGCTGCGGCAAAGTCTAAACCCTTGATCGTCTCACCCAGAGCCACATGATCTTGCACGGGGAAATCAAAGCTGCGCGGTGTCCCCCACTGGCGCACTTCAACGTTATCCTCTTCATCGTCGCCTTGTGGCACTGAGTCTTCTGGCAGGTTGGGAATATCGAGAAAAATCGCTTCCAGCTCAGACTGTATTACTTCGAGTTCCTGTTTGCCCGCTTCCAACTCACCACCAAGCTGCTCCACTTGAGCCAGTAATGGCGCAATATCTTCACCCCGAGCTTTTGCTTGACCAATGGACTTAGAGCGACTGTTACGCTCAGCTTGCAACTCTTCAGTGCGAACTTGCACCTCTTTACGTTGTGTCTCTAAGCTTTCTAAGCGAGCCACATCCAAGGTATAACCACGAGCGGCTAAACGCTCGGCAATCGCTTGTGGTTGGGTGCGTAACAGTTTTGAATCAAGCATAAAAAATATCCGTTCTTACAGAGTAAATTTAATCAGCGCCATACCCAGCCAAGTGGCTAATAAACCCCCAAGCAAGGTGACGCCCATATAGAGTAAAGCCTGCATTGGCTGCCCATCATTAAAGATGCGCAACACATCCAATGAAAATGTAGAAAATGTGGTAAATCCGCCGAGCACGCCAGTCATTAATAACAAAGGTGCCATTTCTGAAACGTCAGGACGCAGCATAAACCAAGAAAAAACGCAGCCGATCAAAAAACAGCCAGCGATATTAACCAAAACAGTGGCAATGTACAGCTGCTGCGGCCAAATAGTAGCCACGCCAAACCCCGCACTGTAGCGCAGTACGCTGCCTATGGCGCCGCCAAGGGCCACCAGCAGAAAACTGATCACTGCGGCTTTCGACGCTGACGTGAGCTGGCTTGATCCAGCCGGTTTAGGTGCTGCAGCTTTTCGCCGATTTTAATCTCTAAACCGCGCGCTGGTGGCTGATAATACTGGCGCGGCGCTAATGCTTCTGGGAAATAATCCTCACCAGCAGCATAGGCTTCCGGCTCATCGTGGGCGTAACGGTATTCATCCCCATAGCCCAACTCTTGCATCAGCTTGGTCGGTGCATTACGCAAATGCACTGGCACTTCCAATGAACCAAAACCTTGCGCATCGCGCCGCGCCGCATTATAGGCCATATACACTGCATTACTTTTCGGCGCGCAAGCTAAATACACAATGGCTTGCGCCACGGCCAACTCGCCTTCTGGGCTGCCTAAACGCTCTTGCACATCCCACGCGGAGACACACAATGTCAGCGCCCGCGGATCCGCATTACCGATATCTTCGCTGGCCATACGCACCACGCGCCGAGCGACGTAGAGTGGATCACAGCCGCCATCCAGCATGCGTGTGTACCAATACAAAGCCCCATCTGGATTGGAGCCACGCACCGACTTGTGTAATGCCGAAATTTGATCGTAAAAAGCCTCACCGCCTTTATCAAAGCGGCGCATGCTCTCCCCGAGAATATTGCCCAGCAAGGTCTTATCAATGCAGGCACCATCCTCGACTAAATCAGCAGCATTTTCTAACAGATTTAATAAACGCCGGGCATCACCATCGGCGGCACGCAAGAGTAATTCTTGTGCTTCTGCATCAATGGATAACTGGCGCTCGCCCAGCCCACGTGGCTCACTTAAGGCGCGCTCAATTAATTGCTGCAATGCTGTATCATCCAAGCTTTGCAACACATAGACCCGGGCACGGGACAACAGCGCATTATTTAATTCAAAGGATGGGTTTTCTGTGGTGGCACCAATAAAGATAAAGGTGCCGTCTTCCACATAAGGTAAAAAGGCATCTTGCTGGCTTTTATTAAAGCGGTGCACTTCATCAACAAACAAGATCGTACGACGGCTGTACTGCGCCGCTTGCTGTTTGGCTTCTTGCACCGCTTCGCGGATTTCTTTAACCCCGGATAACACTGCCGACAGAGTGATAAAGTGCGCATCACTGACCTGGGCCAGCAAGCGGGCCAAGGTGGTTTTACCCACCCCTGGCGGCCCCCAAAAGATCATTGAATGCAGCGCACCTTGCTCTAAGGCGTCACGCAGTGGTTTGCCGGCGGCTAAAATATGCTGCTGGCCGACATACTCATCCAGCCTGCTGGCGCGCAAACGCGCCGCCAGCGGCTGGGCAATGGGTTCACTGCTAAACAGTTGCACCGCTACTCCTCAATCACATCAACACCGGCAGGTGCTTCAAAGACAAACTCACTGGCGGCAACCGGCTGATTAACTTTCACCGCGGAAAATAAAATATTGGTGCGCTGCCCCACCGCATCCTGCAGTTGCATATCATTAATCACACCGCCCCGAAAGGACAGGCGTAACGTATCAAACAGCGTGTCTTTAGCCGTTGGGATCAAAGTGAAATCAACCACTTCACCGGCTTCTTGATAACTGATAGCAAAGTTTTCACTGATTTTCGACACATCCCCGGACAACAGCAACGCTGGGGTATGGGTTAAACGCTGATCCATATTTTGCACAGTCACTTGCATTAAGTCCGGATCGTAAAGCCAGACTTTCTCACCATTAGAGACTAACAACTGCTCCAGCGGCGGGTTCGTATGCCAGCGAAATAAACCTGGGCGCTGCAGCACCATCTGGCCTGAAGCCTCTTGCAGCTGTGTTCCAGTTGAGTCCAAAGTTAACTGGGAAAAATTCCCACTGATGGTTTGCGTCTGACTCAGCAGGGCGCTGAGCTTATTGGCTGACCCCTGCTGACTGTCGCTCGCCTGTGCCAGTTGTAGCGGCAACAGCACTGCAGCACTGAGCACAACACTGCTCAGCATGCCAAGTAAACCTTTATACATTGTGCGCATAGATACTCTCTTTGCTTTGATTGACCAACTAAGCCTGAACGATACACTGCTCAGCGCATTCAATATCACTACCGATTAATCGCGCACTGGTGGCGGCGCAATCACTTCCCGCGCGCCATTGTGTCCAGCGGCAGATACCACACCAGCCGTTTCCATGGCTTCAACCATACGTGCGGCACGGTTGTAACCCACTCTAAATTTACGCTGCACCGAAGATATTGAGGCGCGACGGGTTTCAGTGACAAAATTCACTGCTTCATCATAGAGCGGATCATCTTCATTACTGCTATCACTGCCGCCTTCAAAACCACTGCCTGCCTCTTCAACCCCAGCGAGGATGTCTTCAATATAATCAGGCTCACCGCGTAACTTCCAAGCATCGACCACCCGATGCACTTCTTCATCGGAAACAAAAGCGCCATGCACCCGTATCGGCAAGCTGGTACCCGGTGGCAAATAGAGCATGTCACCGTGACCTAATAACTGCTCGGCGCCGCCTTGATCCAACACGGTACGCGAGTCAATTTTACTGGAGACTTGGAAAGCAATGCGAGTGGGGATATTGGCTTTAATCAGGCCGGTGATCACATCCACTGATGGTCGCTGGGTGGCAAGAATCAAGTGAATCCCTGCTGCACGGGCTTTTTGTGCGATACGGGCAATCAACTCTTCGACCTTTTTACCAACCACCATAATCATGTCGGCAAATTCATCCACCACCACCACAATGATGGGCAGCTTCTCGAGCAACGGCGCTTCATCGCTCATATCTTCACGTTTAAATAACGGGTCTTCCAGTGGTGTACCGGCCTCAATGCCTTCTTTAACTTTGCGGTTAAAACCGGCTAAGTTGCGCACCCCCATGGCCGACATCAGCTTATAGCGACGCTCCATTTCCGCCACACACCAACGCAGCGCATTGGCCGCTTCACTCATATCTGTCACAACCGGACACAACAAATGCGGAATGCCTTCATAAATCGACAATTCAAGCATTTTCGGGTCAATCATAATCAAGCGCGCTTCTTCCGGCGTTGACTTAAACAACACCGACAGAATCATTGCGTTGACCCCAACCGACTTACCTGAACCTGTGGTTCCTGCTACCAGTAAGTGTGGCATTTTAGCCAAATCTGCCATCACCGGCTGGCCACCAATATCATGACCTAATGCAACCGTCACCGCGGACTTAGACTCAGCAAACTCTGGGGTTTTCACCACTTCAGAGAAGCGCACGATTTGCCGATCCTCGTTGGGTATTTCAATACCTACAGTGGTTTTGCCGGGAATCACTTCAACCACGCGCACACTGATCATGGCCAACGAACGGGCCAAGTCTTTAGCCAAGTTGGTAATTCGACTGACTTTAACCCCAGGCGCCAGCAGTATTTCAAAGCGCGTGACCACTGGTCCCGGATGCACCGATTCAACCTCAACCTGAACGCCAAACTCTTTTAGTTTTAACTCCAGCAACCGCGACATGGCTTGCAGCGACTCTTCTGAGTAACTGGGCTTTTTCGTTTCGGCTTTATCCAGCAATGATAAAGGCGGCAAAGTGCCCGCCACTGCACTATCGACAAAACTCGGAGCAGTTTTTTCTTTTGTCGCTGGCGCTGCAGCTGGGGTACGGGGTGGCGCAGGAGTATTGATCACTGGCTCACGGCGCCCTTGTTCGGCTGGCTCTGGTGTCTTTTTTACCGCCGGCAGCGGCTCAGTTACCACCGCTGGCTCAGCAACCCTTGGCTGCATCTTCTCTTCGCGCAACGGGGATTGTTCTTGCTTACGCTCCTGCATTTCGCCAAAAGCATTTTGTAACCAAGTTTTAGTCCAAGCGCTGGCTCTTAGGGTTAGATCGCCAATGCCATCAATAATTTTAAACCAAGATAAATTGGCATAAATGGTTAAGCCAAATAAGAAGCAGGCCAATAACAATAGCGTTGCCCCTTCAACGTTAAGCACTGCAGTGAGCCCTTGGCCCAGCGCTTCACCTAAAATATTAAAATTCTTCGGCGCTGCTTCCGGCACTGGAAAATGCACATGCGCCAATGCTGAGCCAGAACACAGCAAAAATATAAAACCGAATGTACGTAAAGCAAGCAGCCAACCATTCCATACCACTGCTTCATAGCGGTTTTGAAAAACCAACACAGTTTTTAGCATTAACACTAAAGGAAATAGCCAAGCAAAATAGCCCAGCACACTAAACAGCACATCGGCAATCCAAGCACCGATTGCTCCGCCGGCATTATTAATTACCTCGGTTTGTCCTGTGCTATTGGTAAAACTGGCATCGTTCATATCAAAGGTCAGTAACACCATCCACAGATAGATGCAGAGCACCGCCAGTAACATCAATCCACCTTCTTTTAGGCGTAACTGTGCTTGCTGTTGCCAAGTGGCGTTTTCAGATGGGTGTATATGTGCTGTGTTTTTCAAAAAAACGTCCTGCTCGGCCTTGATAAAATAAGGCTCATCAAAAATATAATCACGAAAAAGCGTTTAACAACGCACCATTGTACGGATATAAGCAGGTTATTTCACCTTTAGACGCTGTAACCATGCAGCATTAAGCCTATACATGATTTTCTCACTCATTTAACCTATGTTAGTGCCTAAGATGTTATCTATATTTTCCTCAACAGCCGCTTAATTAGCCCAATCACTCACTTGCGTACTTGTTAAGGTTGTTTATGCTCACTTGGCTCGATCGTGCCTCACTGCAGTTTCCACCACTTGCTCAAGCGCTACGTGAGCCCAACGGGCTGTTAGCTGCCGGAGGCGATTTATCCAGCGCACGCCTAATCGCTGCCTACCGTCATGGTTGTTTTCCATGGTACTCAGAAGGCCAGCCACTGCTGTGGTGGTCTCCTGATCCACGTACCGTGTTGCTGCCGAATAACCTGCATCTATCGCGCAGCTTACGTAAAGTGTTACGCAGCGATCAGTTTAGTGTGACCTTCGACCGCAACTTTACCGAAGTGATCCATGCCTGCTCCGAACCCCGCGAGGATGGACTGGGCACTTGGATTACCGCTGATATGCAAGCCGCTTATGCTGATTTGCACCAGCAAGGTTACGCCCATTCGGTGGAGGTGTGGCAACAAGGCAAACTGGTTGGCGGCTTATACGGCCTTGCCATCGGCCAATTATTTTTTGGCGAATCCATGTTTAGCCGGGTCAGCAATGCCTCTAAAGTCGGTTTTGTGACGCTTATTCGCGCATTAGCTGCAGCAGGTTTTGTTTTGATTGATTGCCAAGTGCCTACTGCGCATTTAGCCAGTCTTGGCGCACACAATATAACCCGTGACAGTTTTGCTGATTACCTCACCCAGCATTTGGATACACCCACTACCATGCACTGGTCTACAGGCGAGATTATAACGAGCACACTAGTCCAATGAAAACTATACAACTGTACCTTGCCCAGCAGCACCCCTGCAGCTATTTGCCTGGACTGAGCGCTAGATCTGTATTTATTGATCCAGCGGTCACTGTCACTGCACCACTCTACAGCCACTTAATTGAACAAGGCTTCCGTCGCAGCTCTGACCATATCTACCGCCCACACTGCGGCCCCTGCAGCGCTTGTGTCTCAGTGCGCATCCCTGTACAAGACTTTACCCCCAGCTCATCACAACAAAAAATCATCCGCCGCAACCAGGATCTCAGCGTACACGCAGTCGCTAGCCAATTCAGCGAGGAATACTACAGGCTCTACCAACGCTATATCGAGCAGCGTCACGCAGACGGCGATATGTATCCAGCTTCGATCGAGCAATTTAAAAGCTTTCTAACCTCTGACTTGGATTTTGTGCGCTTTTATGAGTTCCGCTTAGATGGGCAACTGCTGGCTGTGGCAGTCACTGACATACTGCCGACAGGTTTGTCGGCGATGTATACCTTTTTTGATCCAGACGATAAACGCCGCAGCTTGGGTCGCTATGCTATTTTATGGCAAATCCAAGAAAGCCTGCGCCTAGACTTACCCTATGTTTATTTAGGCTACTGGGTGCAAAACTGCCAAAAAATGAACTACAAAACCCAGTATCAACCGCTACAGGGCTTTATTGATCAGCGCTGGCAAGCTTTACCGCCTTAATCGGTATACACTACAGCGATTATTTTGCAGCCTGGAACAGTAACTGCCGGATGATGCTTGGCCTTATCTACTTAAATACGGTATAATACTAACCGATTTTGCCTGTATGCATTGTTGTGTATCAGGTTTTTTATTTGTATTTTGAGGATTATACTGCATGTCGAAAGAAGACAGCTTCGAAATGGAAGGCACTGTCGTCGACACCCTGCCTAACACCATGTTCCGTGTGGAGTTAGAAAATGGGCATGTCGTTACTGCACATATTTCCGGGAAAATGCGTAAAAACTATATCCGCATTTTAACTGGCGATAAAGTTCGTGTTGAAATTACACCTTATGATTTAAGCAAAGGCCGCATCACTTACCGCGCCCGCTAATGTCATAGGCTCCTGCGTTACAGACTTAAATACGGTACAGACTTAGAGTGTGTGCCGTTTTTTTGTTGTATTTTTCTTTATTATCCACTGTTAACGATCAAGCATTAAAATTTAAAAAAGGGCTTAAAGCAGACGTGTCCAGCGCCGGCTTAAGCCCTTTCCTTTACTTGCCGCAAGATCAGTAGGTGATTGGACTGAAGGCAAACAATGCTGTCCGTACCTCCCTATACCACTGCGCGCCACCAGTCATTAACACAGACTGCCTTGCAGCACTGACCAACGCTGTGCATTGATCAGTTGCAGCGCACTTAAAAACTCATATCAACCCGTGCCCACCAGGTACGACCTGATTCGTTTACACGCGTGGTGTTATCGGTGTAGCCAAAGCCTGCGTTACCGGCCAGATTCAAGTGCTCGCTGTAGTTTTTGTCAAACAGGTTGTCCACCCCTGCACTGACTTTCCAGTTCTGACTTAAACGGTAGGCGCTATTCAGCGAGAACACGCCAAAGCCTGAGCTTGGGCCGAAGTCTTTACCGACCACATTACCGCGATTTTCATCGGTACGGTTTTGTGCAGCAACCACACGCCACAAAGCAGCACTACTGAAATCACCCTGCTCATAACCTAAGCTAAAGCGTGCTTCTAAAGGTGGAATTTGTGGCATAGCCCGGCCATCGGAACTGTTTTTTCCGTAGGCATACGCCAAACTCGCATCACCTGTAATATTAGGAGTGAAAGCATAGGCGGCACCGAATTCACCACCCATAATACGGGCATCAATATTATCCAAACGAGGAGCGTTACCACTGTAGTCAAACATGAGGTAATCACGCACTTGGCCCACATAAGCAGACGCCCAAGCTTCAATAGGACCTTGACTGTACTGAATACCAAAGTCCAGCTGGGTGGTTTTCTCTGGATCGGCTGCTACAAAAGCACTCGGCGTACCTGTCCAAGTACCGTTTGCTCCAGCAGCAGAGAACAACTCCCAATAATCCGGCATGCGCTGGGTATGGCCTAGGCCAATATAGGCAGTTGCTGGAATAGCTTTTAGGTCGTTTTCATAACGCAGAAAAGCGCTGGGCAAGGTTTCAGTTCTGTTTTTGCTAGCTGTTGGGTTAACAATACAGCCAGATGGGTTTGTGCAGTTTGCAGCTGTGCGTGTCGGTATCATACGACGCATAGCCAGATAGTCACGATGATCCTCAACCTTATGGCGATCCACACGTAAGCCACTAATCAACCGCTCATGATCACTGAATAACCAAGTTAACTCGCCAAAAACACCCCACTGGTTAAACTCCGCATCCTTAGCCATATTCGAGTGTGCGTCCCCCATCATTGGTGAACTACCCGTACGCGCACGTAAACGATGCTCACTGGTTAAGCCATCCACCCCGGCCACCAGCTCAAAGTCACTCCATTGCCAGGTGCTTTTAATGCGTCCACCTAAAGTACGGGTGTCCACCTGAGTGGCCATCGCCATTTTTGGCGGTGTACGCAGTTTATAGTTATCCATAATATGGTCGGCGTAGTTGTAATACAGCTGCGCTTCTAAGCTGGCCCAGGTATCGGAGAGGTTTTCCTGCTTAAAGCGTAATGCGACACTCTCACGCAAAAACTGGGTACCGTCCATACCACGACCGGCATAACGGGATTCACCATCGCCACGCCCCACTGTGAGCTCTAATAAGGTGTCGTCTGTTGGCGTCCAGCCTAAAACAAAATCACTGCTCCACTTATTCCAGCGGGAAGGAACACGATCACCATCACCGTCATTATAATCATGGGCTTTGGACGCATTAGCAATCACACGCATATAGCCTTCTTTGCTACCAATTGCACCATCAATACTACGATCAAAACGACGGTTGGAGCCCACCAAGACACTACTGTTTAGACGGTAGCCTGGCTCATCAAACTGCTCTGGGCCACGCTCAAACAGCACCGTTGCCGCCGAACTGCCTGCGCCCCACTGCACTGTTTGCGGCCCTTTAATAACAGTCAGCTCGTCATAGCTGCCAGGGCTGATATAGGAACTGGGTGAGTCCATCCGACTGGGGCAGGCACCGATCATTTCAGTACCATTGCTCAGCAGTTTTAAACGGGATCCAAACATCCCACGAAACACTGGATCACTGTTGACGCCACCGCTACGAATGGCAGAAAAACCTGGAATAGTTTTCAGATAATCCGCTGCATCGCTGGCCGGTACCGGCTGGCGTGGAATACGCGGATCAGTGACGACTTTAATCGGTGACTGCTGCGCCACACCGGTGATCACCATCGGTGCTAAC
>CAJDVK010000057.1_pt1 | contig 18348 bp, 18 predicted proteins | sample 7391401 | NCBI WGS metagenome assembly CAJDVK01 (sample SAMEA7055696, study PRJEB34461) | soil metagenome | biome: terrestrial ecosystem; feature: Peninsula; material: soil | place: Antarctica | collected 2016
CTTTGCTACTGAGCGAAGAGGGTGACTTGCTTTAATCGGTACCTAAGCTGTGTCAGTTGCGGCTATTTGTCGCTTAGATCTTGATTTGATTTTCTGAGAGGGTTTGCTAGTGTGAGGTAGTGCATACGCTCACACTGAGTGGGCTGTCTGGCCATTGGCATTGCGGTTGTAACGGCAATTATATTCATAGCTTTTGGTGTTCGTTTGGCAAAGGCAAGCTTTTGCGACGCGTACCCTGATTCTAATGGGCGTGTTAACGCTGGTGAGTGAGGATTGTTATCGCACGGTTTGCTTGGCGGAGAGCCTTGGCACATGATCAATACACTTTATTGATTGTGAGAATATTTTTATTACGAGGTTTGCGATGAACAGTTCTAAAAAGAGTACTGATATCGCCCGAGATTTGGATCGGGCAGCACATGCTCAAATGGGACAGCTGACATCGGGTTTATCACCGGTGTCGATGGCGGATGCTTTTTCCGATTGGCTGATCCATCTGGCGATTTCTCCTGGTAAATGTTTGGAGTTGGCAACCAAAGCAACTGACCACTGGATGCGTTTGAATCAGCAGGCAGTTAACTGCCTGCAGGTTAATGCAGAACCCTGCGTTGAGCCATTACCGCAGGACCGTCGCTTTAAATCAAAGCATTGGCAGCAGTGGCCGTATGCCCTGATTTATCAATCTTTCCTACTCAATCAAGAATGGTGGCAATGTGCTACCACTAACGTACCAGGGGTAGCGAAGCACCATGAGAATCAGGTTACCTTTGCTGTACGGCAAATCTTAGACCTGTATTCTCCCTCAAACTTTGTCACGACTAACCCAGAAGTACAGCAGGCTGCACTTAAATCTGGTGGTGCCAGTTTGATGAAAGGTGTACGGCATCGGATGGAAGATGCAGTACGCATGCTGACTAAGCAGCCAATGCCAGGTACGGAAAACTTCCGCCCCGGTCATGAAGTCGCGATCACGCCCGGTAAAGTGGTGTTTCGCAATGATTTGATTGAGTTGATTCAATACAGCCCGCAAACCGCCACGGTATTTGCCGAGCCGATCCTGATGGTGCCATCGTGGATCTTGAAGTATTACATTCTTGATCTGTCACCACACAATTCAATGGTCAAATTCTTGCTGGAAAAAGGCCACACCGTGTTTATGGTGTCCTGGCGTAATCCCAATGCCAGCGATCGCGATGTTGGTCTGAACGACTACTTAAAAACCGGCGTTATGGCAGCGATCGATACAGTGTCGGAGATTATGCCCAACCGCAAGATCCAAGCTGTTGGCTATTGCTTAGGCGGTACTTTGCTGGGCATGGCGGCAGCGCTGATGGCTCGATCCAAGGATGATCGTCTTAAGTCGCTGACACTGTTAGCAGGAGCCCTTGATTTCACTGATCCGGGCGAGCTAGGTCTGTTTATTGATGAAAGTCAGCTGGCTTTTCTGGACAGCATGATGGCCAAAAAAGGTTATTTGGACGGCAAACAAATGTCCAACACCTTTACCTTGCTGAACTCCCGTGACTTGCTGTGGTCGCGCCGTGAGCGTGAGTACCTGATGGGGGAGCGTCAATCTATTAATGACTTCGACGCTTGGAGTCTGGATGTTACGCGCATGCCTTATCGGCAGCACAGCGAGTACCTGCGCAGTCTTTATCTGAATAATGATTTAGCCGAAGGGCGCTATGAAGTGGATGGCAAGCCCATTGCAGTCTCGGATATCCGTGTACCTGTGTTTGCCGTTGGTACAGAGCGTGACACAGTTACGCCTTGGCCTGCGGTGTACAAAGTACTGCAGTTGACGCCGAACGTGGATGTTACTTTTTGCTTGACTACCGGTGGCCATAATGTGGGCGTGATTAATCCGCCTGAGTTAAATGTGAAGCGTGGCTATCGATTGCGCACACTGGCGAGCGCTGATGCCTATGTAGATCCTGATACATGGGTGGCTACCACTCCGTCTAAAGAGGGTTCATGGTGGCCTGCTTGGGAAGACTGGCTGCGTGTGCATGCTGGCAAACGTGGTGAGTTGCCTGAAATCGGCAGTGAGAAATATACGCCGCTGGAAGATGCACCAGGTCGCTATGTGTTGATTCCCTAAGGTTGCACAGTTGAAATCTGACGTTGTCGCTGCTCTAAGCAAGAGCAGCGCTCAACGTTAGCTACCTTAAGTGTAGATATGCAGACACTTACTGTAGGTCGCTCATTTATGGGCGACACAGATGCGGATTATGAGCGACATGGGTGCGGAATCCAGTGACATAATCACCTGAGCTATGGGCTCGATAGTCAGCCAACCCAGCTCTTTTAATCTAATAGAAGTGTTGTGTTTGAGGGGTAGGCATCTGTTACTGCTTATCACTAAGACATCACATTGTAGCCAGCATCAACAAAAGCAATATTGCCCGTCACATTGCATGCATAGTCGCTGACCAGACCCACGGCCATATTGCCGACGTCTTCAAGGGTCACTAGACGGCGCTGCGGTGCGCGCGCTCGGGCATCGTCAATCAGCTTGTCGAAATAGGCAATACCGGACGCTGCACGGGTTTTCATCGGTCCCGGGGACAGGGCATTAACACGAATACCGCTGGGGCCAAGTTCCGCTGCCAGATAGCGTACCGATGCCTCAAGCGCCGCTTTGACCGGGCCCATGACGTTGTAATGATCGATGACTTTATCTGCACCGTAATAACTCACAGTCAACAGACAGCCGCCATTTTTCATTAAGGGTTCGGCTTTTTTCGCCAGCCGAATAAAAGAATGGCAGGAGATATCCATGGCCTGAGCAAAACCGGCCCGTGAGCAATCTGTCACGCGGCCGTGTAAGTCTTCCTGCGGACAATAGGCGATCGAGTGCAGCAGAAAATCCAGCTGTCCCCACTGGGTTTCAATCTGCTGAAAAAGCGCATCCAGTTGCGCATCATCTTCCACATCTAAGGGCAAAAAAATATCAGCACCGACGTCGTCGGCGATTGGCTGCACAAAAGGTTTGGCTCTGTCGTTGAGATAGGTCACGGCCAACTGCGCGCCGGCCTTTTCAAAGGCACGGGCACAACCCGCAGCGATTGAATCACCATTGGCAATGCCAATAACAAGCCCGCGCTTGCCTTCTAAGAGGGTCATCATAAGTGTCTCCATACTGTGTAAGTAAACTTGATGTTAACTTGTTGAGGTTGTCTCGGTTTTGTCTGCAGCCAGCTCTGTGCATCAATCAGCCACCTAGAAACACTCAGGTAACGTGTCAACAGCCATATTTGGGCAGCACTCTGACTGGGCAGCGGACAGCGTATTGAGTTGCAGCTGCCCGCGCCAAATAATTGCTGCGATTGGCTTATACTGCTGAGGCTGTGCCGCTTAAATGGAGCTGAGCGCTTTAATTGGCGACAGTAACTGACAACCTTTTGCGTGCTTAAATAGGTCAAACCGCATTTCATTACCCACAGTACCCGATTCAGTTTAAACAGTGAGCGATGAGATTGCTGTTAGAACAGCATTATAGCCCGCCTGAGGGGGTAGGTTCTTGCATTAGGTTTACGCTATTCAGCACGTGAAAAGACAAAGTTGCAGTAGCACACAATAGATCAGGGACTTAGCCGAGGTGAGGATGCAAAAAGGGTTAAGCTAGGCAAGGAAATCCGGCCTTGCGCATGGGGAAATATTTACCAGAGCACTGCCTATGGTAAACAGACTCAATGCCGTTATATTGTTGCTGCGGACTCGCTAGTAAGGCAGGGTAGAGCGCAGAAAAAGGTTTAGGTCCAGTATCGATACAGGTCGAGTCAAATAAAAAAGTCCAGAGCTAAATAAAAACCTCGGACTAAATTTTGGAAGGGTGAGTCAATGCTGTTGAATTGTGATTTAGGCGAAAGCTTTGCTGTTTGGACCATGGGTTCTGATGCGGAAGTGATGCCGCTGATTGACCAAGCCAATATCGCCTGTGGCTTCCATGCCGGTGACCCCATGGTTATGCAAAAAACGGTACGCTTAGCCTTGTCCCATAACGTTAGCTTGGGTGCGCATCCAGCGTATCCAGACTTACAAGGCTTTGGCCGTCGCTCAATGGCTTGTGCCCCCGATGAAATAACTGCCATGGTGTTGTATCAAATTGGTGCGCTACAAAATATTGCCGCGGCAGAAGGCGGTCAGTTGGCCTATGTCAAACCCCATGGTGCGCTCTATAACGATATGATGCGCGATACCACTGTGCTAAAAGCTGTCTTGGTGGCGATTAATCGCACCCCTGTACCGCTGGCGTTAATGGCCATGTCCACCGCCAACAATACTGCTTTAAAACAGCTGTGCGCGGAACACAAGGTACCCTTATTGTTAGAAGCCTTTGCCGACCGTGCGTATGACCAAGCAGGCTTTATCGTTTCAAGAAATCTGCCGGGTGCGGTGTATCAACAGCAACAGAAAATTGTTGAGCAGGCAACAAAGTTAGCCGCAGGTGCAGCCATTCAAACTATAAATGGTGCAGAGTTAATCCTCGAAGCCGACACTCTTTGTGTGCATGGTGACAACCTTGAATCCATTCAAGCGGTTAAAGCCATTCGCGCAGCTTTAGCAGAGGCCAAGGCCTGATGCACTGGCGCTACGAGGTCAGCGGTGTGGATACCATTACCTTGCACTTTGCTGAGCGCATTGATCTGGCTTTGGTCGAACCTATTCAGCAAGCGACACAGGCATTACGCCAGCAGCTCGGCTCACGTCTGCTGGATGCGGTGCCTTCCTATACCACCGTGCTGTTGCGCTATGATTTACTCAGCGATGACTTGGCCAGTCTAATGGCTGATGTTGCCGCCATCTTAAATAACCTAGCACCTACTGCAGCAGCAGAGCGTGCAGCGCAGATCATTGAAATTCCAGTGTGGTACGACGAACAAGTGGGTCCTGATTTACCGCGCATTGCTAAGCGTGCGGGGCTGAGCCAGCAGGCGGTGATTGAGTTGCATGCCAGTCAGCCGTATCAAGTCTTTGCCATAGGCTTTGCTCCGGGCTTTGCTTATTTAGGTGAAGTGCCCGAACAACTGGCCGCGCCGCGCCTGACCACGCCCAGAGCTAAGGTGGCTGCCGGCAGCTTAGGCATTGCTGATACTCAAACGGCACTGTATCCCTTGGTTTCACCGGGGGGTTGGAACTTAATTGGTCGCACTCCGCTGACTCTATTTGATCCTCAGCGCGAGCCCGCCAGCCTTTTGCAGGCCGGTCAGCAGGTTAAGTTTAGAGCGATAGATTTTGCGGAATATCGAGCCTTAGGTGGGCAATTAGATGACTAAGCCAGAAGCTCAGCCCAGGCAAGGTTTACAGATTGTCAAAGCGGGGTTTTTAACCTTGCTGCAAGATGCCGGACGCAGCCAGGTGATGGATCAGGGTTTAGCCACGGGTGGGGCCATGGATCGCCATGCTTGGGCGTGGGCCAACCGTTTACTCGGTAATGCCTACCATACGCCGGCCTTAGAAATCACTTTTGCGGGTCTGCAGTTAGTCAGCAGGGTGGCAACCCGAATCGCTATTACCGGTGCACAGGTGCCTTTGACCCTGAATGGTCAGCCACAGCCGCTGTGGGCCAGTATTAATCTTGCACCGGGCGATCAGTTACAACTGGGAGTGCCGAAAACAGGTTTGCGCAGTTACTTAGCTGTCAGTGGTGGCTTTACTGTGCCGCAAAACCTTGGTGGCAGTTGCGCCACAGTGATGCGTGAAGGCACCGGTGGCCAGTATGAGAATGGCCAAAAAGTTGCTGACGGTGATCTGCTGCCGTGTCGTTCACTCACAGGAGGTGAACTAAGCCAACTCAGCTTTCGAGTGCCGGCAGAGATGATTCCAGATTATCAACAGCCTTTGGTTCTTGAGGTGATTTTAGGGGCACAAGTTGATCGTTTTCCCGCCACCAGCCTGGCACGCTTTTTTACTGAAACCTATCACCTCAGCCCACACAGCGACCGCATGGGTGCACGCATCGACGGTCCACGGTTAGAGGTGATCGGTGAGCAGTTAATTTCAGAAGGAATCAGTTTAGGCGCCATTCAGGTCACTGCCGATGGGCAACCGATTATTCTATTAAATGATCGACAAACTATCGGCGGTTATCCAAAGCTGGGCGCAGTCACCCATCGTAGCCTAGATGCATTGGCCCAGCGCTTACCTGGCAGTGCAGTGCATTTTAGAGCAGTCAGTCTGCATCAAGCCCAGCTCGAAGAGCGAGAGTTTTTAAGGTTTTTTAACAGTTAGCAACAGTACTAGAAAGTTAACCTCAACCTCAACCTCAGCTGAAGGCAGTTGCGTTAAATCCTGCTCACATAAATAGCACTGTTAATAAAGTATATTTGCAGTTGTTTAATCGCCAAATTATAGCAAGATCCATAAGCCCGTTTAGCACAATACTCGCCAAGTAAAAGCACAACCAATGCGAATGCTTGCCTGCACTACAAACAGCTATTTAAGTCACTGCTTGCGTCCAACCGGAAGTTGTTAGAAGTACACTTAAATATAATCAATCCTGTTACCGGCTATAACTTCGTAGTATCGTGTCTTTTGCACGACTTTCGCTAGATTGTTAAATAATAATAAAAGATCTTGATCGAGTATTAAGTGGTCAGGACTAAGGAGTTAACATGCGCACGAAATGGATAAAAGCTTTAGGTTTAGGTCTCGTTCTCACTTCTGCGGCAACTTTAGCCAATGCTGACACCCTAAAAGCGGTCACTGACCCCAGCTTTGTACCCTTTGAAATGATGGATCCCAAAACTGGTGAAATGATCGGTTTTGATATGGATATTCTGGCCGAAGTGGCTCAGCGCGCCGGCTTTGAATACGATCTTAATACCATGGACTTCAACGGTATTATTCCTGCCTTACAAACCCGCAGTGTGGATGTTGCCTTAGCCGGCATTACCATCACCGAAGCGCGAGAAAAGATCGTGGATTTCTCCGATCCTTACTATGACTCAGGCCTGCGTATTCTCGTACGGGCTAACAACGATAAGGTCAAAGCAGTTGAAGATCTTAAAGGTTTAAAAGTGGGGACTAAAATCGGGAGTACCAGTTATGACTTTCTGGTGAGTAAATTAGGCGAAGACAGCACCATCACGCCTTACCCTGGCAGCTCTGATATGTATATGGCATTGATGTCCGGTGCTATTGATGCAGTGTTTTATGATGCACCAAACGTAGGCTATTTCTCCAGCACCAAAGGCCAAGGCCGCACTAAAACCATTGGTCCTTTGTATGAAGGGCAGCAATACGGAATTGCGTTAGTGGATGGCAGTCCTTGGGTGGAAAAAGTCAATCAGGCTCTGGCTGAGATCAAAGCTGATGGCACTTACAAAACCATTTATGAAAAGTGGTTCGGTGAAATGCCAGACAGTCAGTAACTCAGATATAGACCGGAGTTATCCCCGGTCTTTCCCTATCGTTGGTGGAGCATTTTCACGTGGACAACCAGTTCCAATTTGACTGGCAGGCAGCAATTGACTCGATTCCTTTTCTATTAAAAGGCCTGCCTTATACCCTGATGATCTCCTTTGGCGGTCTGCTTATCGGTTTCTTTTTAGGAATCATATTTGGCTTATTAAGCCTGAATAAAAAATGGTATCTGCGCTGGCCAGCAACGGCTTACATCGAAATTTTCCGTGGCACGCCAATTCTGGTCCAAGTGCTCTTTATCTTTTACGGTTTGCCGGATTTAATCGGCGCGCCAATCGATCCGGTCACAGCAGCCATTGTGGCAATTGCGTTGAACTCCGCTGCGTATATTTCAGAAGTGGTTCGTGGTGGGGTGCAGTCTATTGCTAAAGGCCAACAGGAGGCTGGCGTCTCCCTAGGTTTATCGCGGGTACAGACCTTCTGGTATGTGACGTGGCCGCAAGCATTTCGCCGCATGATCCCACCGCTGGGTAATCAAGCCATTGTCAGCATTAAAGACACTTCACTGTTTTCTGTGATTGGCGTGGGTGAGCTGGTGCGCCAAGGTCAGGTGTATATTGCCAACACCTTTACCGCCTTTGAGGTGTACTTCGCCGTAGCGCTGATGTATCTAGCAATCACTTTATCCCTTTCCCTTCTGCTGCGTATTTATGAACACAGCGGCAAGTCAGCCGTCTGAGGAGTCGCGCCATGTCTTATATTGTCAATATGCAGCAGCTGAATAAGTACTTTGGTCAACTGCATGTATTGCGAGATATTGATCTGCAAGTAGAAAAAGGCGAGGTGGTGGTGATTATCGGTGCTAGTGGCTCGGGGAAATCGACCCTGATTCGCTGCATTAATGGTCTTGAAGAGTACAACTCAGGCGCGCTAGTGGTGGATGGACAAACCCTCGCCGCACACGGAAAAAGTCAGCAGGCGCTCAATAGCATACGTAAAGAAGTCGGCATGGTGTTTCAGCAGTTCAATCTCTTTCCTCATCTCACCGTGCAGCACAATATTATGCTGGCGCCGATGAAGGTTAAACATCAGGGGCGAAAAGCTGCGGCCATTGAAGCTGAGCGTCTATTGGAGCGAGTGGGGATTGCCAATCAAGCCCATAAGCATCCCGGTCAGTTGTCTGGCGGACAACAACAGCGGGTGGCGATTGCCAGAGCGTTGGCCATGGAGCCGCGTTTAATGTTATTTGATGAGCCCACCTCAGCCCTTGATCCGGAAATGGTGGGTGAGGTTTTGGATGTGATGCGTGAACTGGCTAAAGAAGGCATGACCATGATTGTAGTCACCCATGAAATGGGCTTTGCCCGAGAAGTAGCCGACCGCGTTATTTACATCCACGAAGGCTGTATCGTTGAAGAGGGCACGCCGGAGCAAGTATTCGATCATGCGCAAAATGAACGCACCCAAGCCTTTCTGTCGCGGGTTCTCTCCAATTAAATTTGGCTGATTGCTGCTCTTAAAAGCATCTTGAGCACAGAGATAACGGAAAACTTAATTATTGCACATGCAAGTAACAAAATAAGTCGCAAATACGCATGTGTTTGCGACTTATTTATGGCTTGGAATCATCCGTTATTTACTATCAATGCACTGGCCACAGTCGCTAAACCTTGATGCATATTAAGTAGGGTACGGCAGTGAATCTTCAGTTAAATGAGATGAACACCGGCAAAGCTGGACTTGTGCTCTAAGCTATTGATAAAGTAGCGCCCTCTTTGGGGAGTAGCCTACTTCTGATTGTTGGAAGCGTTCGTATCAACATACTTGGCCAAATGCCATGGTGCGGACACCTTTCGGTTGGCGAGACCATCGATATACTCATGCCTGAGGTCGGGCGTGTGGCTATATCGTGGACTCAACAAGCCCGACCGGAGTTATCTTATGAACCCAATTGCTCTTCTTTTACTTGCCTTGGCTTTATCCACCGACGCCTTTGCTGCTGCGATCGCCAAGGGTGCAAGCCTAAAAAAACCGCGTTTTTCCGAAGCTCTGAGAATGGGGCTGATTTTCGGTGCAATCGAAGCAATAACCCCTTTAATTGGTTGGTTGATCGGCAATTCGGCAGCAGTCTATGTGCAGGCCTGGGCCCACTGGATCGCCTTTTTCCTATTGCTGGCGCTGGGTTTACATATGATCTATGCAGGCATAAAACCGATTTCGGCAGACGTAGAAAAGCCGTCACGACACTCTTTCCTTAAAGTGTCTCTGACTGCAATAGGCACCAGCATTGACGCCATGGCGGTGGGCGTGGGGCTCGCCTTTATTAACGTCAATATCTGGATTGCAGCGGCTCTAATTGGATTAGCCACCACTTCTATGGTTACGTTGGGCGTGATGCTAGGTCGAACCGTTGGTGACGTGCTGGGTCATCGAGCAGAAATCTTCGGCGGTCTAACCCTTATCGGGGTCGGTGCATGGATATTGTTGGGACACTTATAGCGGCCAACAAATACAGAATGCTCCTGCCTGACCCATGGGGGCGGTGGTGGACTAGTGGACCGCCAATCGCTTACACCACTGTAGGGTCTTTCTCATCAATCACCGCAGCGCCGATGATATCGCCAACCACGTTAGAGGCGGTGCCGCCCATGCCGATCAAGGCATCAACGCCGGCAATCAAGGCGACTATTTCCAAAGGCAAACCAAATAGGCTTAACACTGCGGATAAGGTCACTAAACCCGCAGCGGGCACACCTGCGGTACCAATGGACAGTAAAGTACCTATCACCACAATGGTGGCTAGATCAAACCAGGCCAAGTCCAGCCCCATAATATTAGCGGCAAACACCAAAGAAACACCCATGCGCAGGGCACCACCATCTGAGTTGAAAATGGCGCCCAGTGGTAGAGCAAAGTTGGCGGTTTTAGCCGATACCCCAGCTTTTTGTGCCGCTAAAATAGCAACCGGCAAACTGGCCAAGCTGCTTGAGGTGAAAAAAGCCGTGGCAGAGGCATCTTTAATGTTGGCCAGAAAGGGCAGTACAGCGTAGCCGGAAAGCTTTAAAAAGCTGCTGTAGACCAGCGTCCATAACAGCAGCAAGCCCAAGTAAAAGGTGGCGGTAAACAGCAGCAATGACTTCAGTGTGGCCCAGCCCTGGGTGCCAAAGGTGGCAGCGCTGATCGCCATCACTCCGATGGGTGCATAGAGTAAAATACCGGCCAGAATTTTATAAAATAATTGGTTAAGGGCGCTGAATAAACGCTCAAGCAATAAGCCATGTTCTTTGCTTTGCTCATCGGCCGAATAGCTCATAGTAGACATCGCTATACCGATGATAATCGCAATAAACAAGATGGCCATTAAATCGCCAGCGGCGAAGGCAGCAAACAGATTGTCCGGCACTATTTTCAGCAGTATTGCTGAGGCTTGGGGTATATCTGGCGGCTGTACTGTTACATCGGGCAAACTCAGATGAGCGCCTGGGTTAAAGATCAGCGCCAGTGAGACGCCAATAGTCACAGCCAGAGCCGTGGTAGCAGCGTAATACAGAATAAGCTTGCCGCTGAGTCGGCCCATTTGGCGGATATTCATCTGACCAATGGCCAGTACCACGGTTAAAAAAATCACCGGTATGGCAATTAAACTGAGCAGGCGGATAAAAACAGTACCGAAGGGGCTCAGAATGGCTGCATGTTCGCGAAAGACAGCAGCAATGAGAATGCCTAAGAAAAAGCCCGCTGACATCTTCGCCACCAATGAGGTGTCAGTGTATTTTTTCCAGATGCTCATATGCATAACCCCACTCGGTAAAGCCAGTACTAAGACAATAGTGGTGATGCCTCGACAGTAATCGCTAGCACTGTTTTCAGCGTCTGCTTAATGTGCTCACAAGATGATATTAGCTGAAAAAAACGTATAAAAAGCGCTTTGCTAATTTTTAATCATCTTGGTTGTGCTGATTAGCCTGCACATATCTGTATGGCCGGCACCGAGAGCTGGAAATAACCGATAAGATACTGCTCAGCAAAATGGAATGTGTAAAAGCTGTTTACTTAATTGAGTTCGATCCTAGGGAGAAATTATGAGCATTTTGTATCTGCATGGGTTTGCATCCAGCGTTAGACCTGGCAATAAAAAATACATTGAGCTGAGTCGTATAGATCAAGTGGCGCCGTTTGCCCCTGATTACAGCCAAGGCTTTGCCGCGGTAATGGAAAGCACCTTGGCGTTTGTCGCAGCAACAGGGGATATCCGTGGCATCGTCGGCACCTCCATGGGCGGTTACGCTGCCTCGCATATTGCCGGTGAATTAAATCTGCCTTTTGTCGCCATCAATCCATCGCTTAACCCCAGTCAAACCCTAAAGAAATACATCGGCCAGCAACAAAACTATGACGGCAGCAGCTATGAGCTTACGCTTGAACAGGTCAGTTCGTATCCTGAGTTTAATGCGCAAGCGCAAGGCTTAATTATTGTCAGTGAGCTGGATGAGGTGATTCCTGCCGCGCACACCCAAGCCTTTGCCGAAGAAAAGCAGCTACCGATTATTAGTTGTGCGTATGGCGATCACCGTTTTGAAGATATTTCCGCGCTGATTGAACCCATTGCTGAGCATCTGCAGGCAGCATTGAAGTAACAGCTATGGATAGTCGAAAGCAGCGCAGGGCAGCGTTATCAGCCCCGTTGAGTTGAGTTTAAGTTCATAAAGTGGTGTTAGGTTGCTGGATACTTTGAGTAGTCATTTTGAAGGCTGCCTTCGCGATATTTAAAGCTATCACCATCTACTACTAGAAAACCTATTCGCAATTTATATACTTGGGAGCAGTGTGTTGTTAACAAGGGGTAGCGTAAAGTGCTGTTGGGTAAGCTAGGCTTTAGCAGACGATAAACGACGGCAAGGAAAAATAAAACATGAACCCTAACCACAACGAAAAGCCACCAGTGCTGCTGGTTCACGGCATGTGGAGCAATCAGGATGCGCTGAAAGAGGTGCATGATGCCTTTGTTGAGCAGGGTTATCTGGCTGAATCCTTATCTCTGCCGTATCACTGCACTAAAGCTGAGCACACTGCGGCCAGTAAAGAAAAGCTGGCGCAAACCGGTCTGCAAGAGTATGTGGCCTATATCTGGGTGGGTTGTTGGTGCAGTTGGTTGCCGCGCAAGTGCCTTGTAAGGGCCTGATTCTTCTGTCGTCTGCAGCCCCTGCTGGGGTTAACGGGCTGAGTGTGTCGGCCATCAGAACCTTTGGCAGCAATCTCTTACGTTTTCCACTGTGGCGCAGCATCACTGAAGTAAAACTGGCAAGTATTCGCTACGGAATTGCCAATACGCAAAGTGCAGCCCTGCAGCAAGAAATTTATGCCAGAAGCACCTATGAGTCGGGTCGGGCGACTTTACAAATCAGCATGGGGTTGCTGTTAGGCCGTCACTCGGCAGCCTACGTTAATACCGCGCAGATTCAGTGCCCAGTGTTGGTTGTGGGCGGTACTGCTGATCGAATTACGCCTATCAGTGTGCAGCGTAGTATTGCCCAACGCTTTGGCTCCCGTGCTCAGTTAGTGGAAATCCGCAACTGTTGTCATTGGACGGTTGGCGGGAAATTTTTTCCACAAATCCGTACTCATATTTTTCAGTGGTTAGACACTTAAACTTTAGGAAGAGAAGCGATGGCTTAAGCGGTATCGCTGGCCAAGGCTCAATACTTTGTCGTACAGCATAATGGATGATGCCGACTCTTTTGGAGATGATGTTACAGAAATTGAGTAGGGCGGTGAGTACTCCCAGATCGACCCGCAGGGTCAACGAGTGGAGTATTAGTTCACTGCTGTTTTGCCCATGACACTAAAGCGTATTGAATTGTGCTGGGTGAGATCACAGGGCATTTTGTCTATTATGTTTTTGAGCTTTGCATATTCTATATTGATATAGATGCGGCTCTTGTTATAACTCTTGCTCGAGATTAGTCTAAACAGCATGTTTTGAACTATCTCCGAAGAGGAACACAAGATGCCGAAAAAAATTACCAGCTTGGGCAAAACGTTGCTGGCCACAGGCCTAGCCCTCGTCTTAGCCAGCCCCATTGCCTCAGCGGCGGACCAGCCGACCTTGCTGAACTCCTCTTACGATATTGCCCGTGAGTTGTTTGCCGACTATAACGAGCACTTTAATGACTACTGGGAAGAGAAAACCGGGCAAAGAGTTGATATTAAACAGTCCCATGCCGGTTCCTCACGCCAAGCTCAAGCCATTATTCAAGGTTTACGTGCTGATGTGGTGACTTACAACCAAGTGACCGATGTCGATATTCTTGTTGAAAAGGGCGGTTTGGTCGCTGAAGATTGGCGCAGCAAATTCCCCAATGCCAGCTCTCCGTATTACTCCACCATGGCTTTTTTGGTGCGCAAAGATAATCCTAAAAACATTAAAGACTGGGATGACCTCACCCGTGAGGACGTTGCTTTAGTTCTGCCCAACCCGAAAACCTCAGGCAATGGCCGTTACAGCTACCTTGGTGCCTTGGGCTATGCTCAGCAAAAATTCAATAACGATGAAGCGCAAGTGGATGAGTTTTTACGTGAGTTTTTAGGCCAGGTTGCGGTATTTGATACCGGTGGCCGTGGCGCAACCAACACCTTTGTTGAGCGTGGCATCGGTGATGCGCTGCTGACGTTTGAATCGGAAATACAAGGCGTAATTAAAGCGTTCCCAGACCAAGAGTTTGAAATTGTTATCCCTTCCAGCAGTTTCTTAGCTGAATTCCCGGTGGCTGTGGTGGAGAAGGCGGCTAAGCGTAATGGCAATCTTGAACTGGCTAACGCTTACCTCGAGCATCTCTATACTGAAGATAGTCAGCGCTTATTGGCCAGCTTTAATTACCGTGTGCATGACCCCGTGGTGAAGGCTGAAACAGCGGAGCAATTCCCCGACTTACAACTGCAAACCATTGAGGAGATTGCCGGTGATTGGAACAATGCCATGGACGTGCATTTTGCCAGTGGCGGTAAACTCGACCAGTTACAGCGTCGGTAGATTAAAATGACAGCGGCTAGCCTTATTCGTAATAGCTTGCAAGTCACCGGCAGACAAGTTCTGCCGGGTTTTGCATTAAGTCTTGGTATATCCCTATTTTTTATTAGCTTGGTGTTGCTGTTACCGCTCAGTGGTTTATTGATTCAAACAGCAGGTATGAGCTGGACGGATTATTGGGCAGTGGTCAGTGATCCACGGGTTGTAGCGTCCTATAAAGTGACCTTGCTGATGGCGTTTGGGGCTTCATTATTAAATGGCGTGATCGGTTTGTTGGTGGCTTGGGTGTTGGTGCGTTACACCTTCCCAGGTAAGCGTTTAATTGACGCCTTGGTGGATTTGCCGTTTGCGCTCCCTACCGCTGTAGCAGGTATTACTTTAGCGACTTTATTTTCTACCAGTGGTTGGTATGGCCAAGGCTTAGCCAAAATAGGCATTGAAGTGGCTTATACCCCTTTGGGTATTATGGTTGCCATGTTGTTTACCAGCCTGCCTTTTGTGGTGCGTAATGTTCAGCCGGTGATGGAAGACCTCAATTCAGGTGATGAAGAAGCTGCTCTGAGCTTGGGTGCTAAAGATTGGACGGTGTTTCGTCGTGTGATCTTTCCGGCCCTGTGGCCCGCTTTAGTGATGGGGGTGATGTTGTCCTTTATTCGCAGTCTAGGTGAGTTTGGCGCAGTGATTTTTATTGCCGGCAATATGCCGTATTTAAGTGAAGTGACCAGCTTAATGATTTTTGTCCGCTTGCAAGAGTTTGATTATGCCGCTGCCAGTGCCATTGCTTCAGTGATTTTAATGGCGTCGTTAGTGCTGTTATTTGCCGCGAATATCTGGCAAACCCGTTACCTTAAACGTTTACAAGGCAGTTGATTATGGCGCAGAGCAAAACAAATCATCAACAGCGCATTGGCGATCAGCCTTGGCTAAGACGGCTTTTGATTGGCTTGGTGTTTGTGCTGGTGGGCGCTTTACTGGTCATACCCTTAATTGCCATTTTCTCCCAAGCCTTAAGTGCTGGTTTGGATGTTTTTTGGGTCAATCTAAGTGATAAGTACACCTTGCATGCCATTGGTTTAACCTTGCTGGTAGCTGCGTTAACCGTGCCCCTGAACTTGGTGTTTGGGGTGTTTTTAGCTTGGCTGGTGACCCGCTTTGAGTTTCCCGGTCGACGCGTTTTAATGACCTTAATTGATATTCCTTTTGCCGTGTCGCCGGTGGTGGCAGGATTGATGTATTTGCTGTTGTATGGCAGCAATGGCTGGTTAGGCAGCTGGTTAATGGAGCATGATTTACAGCTGATGTTTGCTTGGCCTGGTATTGTGATGGTGACAGTGTTTATTACCTGTCCTTTTGTTGCCCGTGAATTAATCCCATTGATGCAGCAGCAAGGTACCTCTGAAGAAGAGGCAGCGTTGAGTTTAGGTGCCAGTGGTTGGCAGATGTTCCGCCGCGTCACGCTACCTAATATTAAATGGGCGTTGCTGTATGGGGTGGTACTGACTAACGCGCGGGCAGTGGGTGAGTTTGGTGCGGTATCTGTGGTGTCCGGCAATATTCGTGGTGAAACCAATACCTTACCGCTGCATGTTGAACTGCTGTATCAGGACTACAATCTGGTGGGTGCTTTTACCAGTGCCACGCTGTTAGCAGGCTTAGCTTTACTTACCCTCGTGGTAAAAACATTTTTAGAATGGCGTCAGCAACAAAGCGCCAGCTAGCTTTTGGTAGATAATAATGAGTATTCAGATTAAACAAATCAGTAAGCAATTTGGCGATTTCCAAGCACTTAAGCCACTGGATTTAACCATTCAACAAGGTGAGCTCGTTGGTTTGTTAGGGCCGTCGGGGTCTGGAAAAACCACGCTGCTGCGCATTATTGCTGGCTTGGAAACAGCCGACCAAGGGCAAATTTTATTCAGTGGTAATGATGTGACTGATTTACACGTCAGAGACCGCAAAGTGGGTTTTGTGTTTCAGCACTATGCGTTATTTAGGCATATGACTGTGGCAGAAAACGTAGCGTTCGGCCTTGATGTACTGCCCAAAAGCCAGCGCCCGAGTAAAGCTGAAATCAAACAGCAGGTGGCTGAACTGCTGGAAAAAGTCCAACTGGGCCATCTGGCCAAGCGTTATCCAGGCCAGCTGTCCGGTGGCCAGAAACAACGTATTGCTTTAGCCCGTGCGTTAGCCATGCAGCCGCGGGTCTTGCTGCTGGATGAGCCCTTTGGCGCATTGGATGCCAAGGTGCGCAAGGAGCTGCGTCGCTGGTTGCGTAATCTGCATGATGAGTTGGGTTTTACCAGTGTGTTTGTCACCCATGACCAAGAAGAAGCGTTAGAAGTGTCGGATCGAGTGGTGGTGATGAGCCAAGGGCAAATTGAGCAAGAGGCGACGCCGCAGGCGCTTTATCAGCAGCCGGCCAGCCGTTTTGTTTATGACTTTTTAGGTGGAGTGAACGTGTTTGAGGGCGAGGCCAAGCAAAACCGCTTACAGCAAGGCGACGCTTGGGTGGCCTTTCCCCATGGGCAAAAAGCAGTCGCTGGACAGCTTTACCTGCGTTCTCACGAGTTAAGCTTAAGTAATCATGCGTCGATCCACGCTCACTTGCCGCTGAAAATAAAAGCGGTCAATCTGATCGGTGCTGAAGTGCGCATTGAGCTGGAGCCGCAGGGCTGGCAGAGCCAAGATTTGTGGGAGGTGGCGATTAGCCATGCCCAGTACAATAGCTGGCAGCCGCAAAGAGGTGCTATCTGCTATGCGCAGCCGCATTCAGGGCAGCTCTTTAGCAATGCGTCAGCAAGCAGTTTGCTCACTTTAAACTGGACTGAAGAGCAATTTACAGTAAAAAAAAGGCAACTTGAAAGAATAGCTGTCTAACAGTGGTCTAATAATTGCGGGTAGCAGTGTAGGTGGCTATATTGCCACCTTAAGCGAGGTGCTCTATGACGAATAACAACATTTATTTTCTGCTGAGTTAAAGCAAAAAACTGTAATTTTAGCAGCGCTTATTGTTTAAAGTCTCACTGACGGCTCCAGGCAAATCTCATCGTCTTCGCCGGCTGAATCTGTCCAAATCTTTGTCACGTAAACCAGAAAACTCGTAGTTTTAAATTTATTGTATGATTTCAGGGGCTGTATATGCTGCAGGACTTAAGCGTGGGTTGATTTTGGTGTCGTGGATTTAGGGTGGAGAGCTCTGAAGTTTAGCTGAACGCTTAGCGGATGAAATACAATCAGAAAAAATATAGCATTTACATTTGAACCTTTCAAGAATATAGTGATACACAATAAAAAAATCAGCTTTTCGTAGCTTATAAGGGATAATAATGCCAGATTATATTGACTTGTTCACTCGCTTCTCTTTAAATCTCGTTTCCATAGTTATTCTGTTGTTTGTGTTCTATTACCCTCGCTACAACCAAAAAGAAACCAGTATTGCAGCGGCATTATTTAATATTTTTGCCTTTGCTGTGCTCTCAATTCTTTCTAGCGTTCAATTTAGTATTGCTGCTGGGTTTGGTTTGTTTGCAATTTTAGCTCTCTTCACCTTGCGTTCAGAGCAAATTAATAAAACAGACATTTCCTACTTCTTCGGCAGTGTATCTATAGCGGTAATTACTTCTGTACAAGGCACACATATCGGTTTTGTGGTGGCGATCTTGCTGCTGATACTAATAGCTGTATATATCATTGATCACCCAAGCGTTTTGCGTGCAACCAATGAGATTCGCATAGATTTGGACTTTATCCCTAACAATGTGGTGGCAACGCCAGAGGCTTTACAAGATGAGCTTTCGGAGCGTTTGGCGGTAAAGGTGCTTTCCGTAAGGATAGTGAGTATTAACTACGTAACTGAAACCGTTCGTGCAGAAGTAAGCTTTAGAGCAGGTAAATAATGTCAGGAAGGGAGCAGTATATTCAGACATATTTAACACCGTTAGAGCAGGCTATTG
>CAJDVK010000037.1_pt1 | contig 17819 bp, 16 predicted proteins | sample 7391401 | NCBI WGS metagenome assembly CAJDVK01 (sample SAMEA7055696, study PRJEB34461) | soil metagenome | biome: terrestrial ecosystem; feature: Peninsula; material: soil | place: Antarctica | collected 2016
AGTGTCTCTACCAGTATTGGTGATACACAAATCTCCGGTGAGGTGTCTTACCGGGATGGCGCTCCTGTATCTATCTTAGCCCCAGGAGATCCTCTTGGTAGTGAGACTAGGAGTACTCGAGGTAAAGGCTATCAGGCTCAGGTTAGTTTTATCCATACATTGGGTGATAGGCCATGGGCGCGGGGCACTACTTTGGTGGGTGAGATTGTTCAAACTGGTGTGACGGGAGTGAAGTCAATCAAGGAGGGTGGTAAGTCATACAATCGCTATGATTACAATACAGATGATTCATATGCTGGTGGTAGGTTTTCACGAGGCAGTTACCAAACCAAGCGCTCAACTGCCTACACCATGCAAGTTGGCCTTGATTACCCAGGTATCTTCTCCGGTTGGGACTTAGAAGTGCCATTTAACTTCTCGCATGTGATTGATGGTAAGACGCCTCTACAGGGCACTCTAGGTGGCGGTCAAGGTGACCGTCGTTTCTCTACCGGTACCACATGGAAATACCTAGGTAACCTAGAGCTGGATCTGAACTACGTCGCCTATATGGGTAAGGCGAACGACAGAAGAGGTCGTAACATTACTGACCGTGATGAGCTGACTTTCTCAGCAAAATACTCATTCTAATTGGTTGATTATGCATTAAGGGTTTAGCGTTATGGATATGCTAAACCCATAATTAAAATAAGAGTTGGAGATAACAATAATGATATATCGTCGCGCTAGTATGGCTCTTACATTGACGTCTATTTTAGCTTTGCCCGCTGTCAGCTTTGCTGCTGTCAGTCCTGAAGAGGCAGCAAAACTCGGTAAGGAACTGACCTGTGTCGGTGCCGAGCAAGCCGGTAATGCCGCGGGAACGATCCCTGAGTATACCGGTAAGTACCTTGGTAAAGTACCAGGCTGGAATCACGAGCTGCATAGCGGTGGGCATCCGGTTGACCCTTATGCGGATGAGAAGCCCCGAGTGGTGGTTACTGCTGCAAACTATAAAGAGCATGCGGAGCACTTAACTGCCGGTCAAAAAGGCATGTTTGAGAAATACCCAGATACTTTCCGTATGGAGGTGTACCCAACTCATCGTGACTTCCGTTATCCGGACTTTGTTTGTGAGCGCGCCAAGCAAAATGCGTTGACTGCTAAAGTAGTCGATGATGGTTTCGGTGTTGAAGGTATTGGGCATAACTTGTTCCCGATTCCTAAGTCAGCGATTGAGGTGCTGTGGAATCATCAGCTGCCTTACCGTGATTGGAGCGAGGAGAGTACCCGAGACATTATCACCGTCAATGCGAACGGTACCAATGCCCATGGACGGACCAATGGACAGTGCTTAGCACCTTCCAATAATCCTCACGAAACGCCAAAAACTGAAGGCCTTTCAGCATACTGCTTGACCATTACTATTTTGCCAGCACGTGAGCGTGGTAATGCTTCATTGGCCCATGAACCCTACAACTATCTGACCAGTTCACGGACGGCTTGGTCGTATAACGCTGGAACACGTCGTGTGCGTTTAGCGCCAGGTTATGGTTATGATCAAAGTCTAAGTGGTAGTGGTGGGGCTTTAACCATTGATGAGGATCGCTTGTTTAATGGTGCGCCGGATCGCTACGATTGGGAGTTGATTGGTAAGAAAGAAATCTACATTCCAGCGAATGGTTACAGAACTGAAGTGGGCGACCTGAAATATGATGATCTGTTGACCAAAAATCACCCTAACCCCGATCATGTACGCTATGAGTTGCGTCGTGTGTGGGTAATTGAAGCAAGCTTGAAAAAGGGCAGTCGTCACCTGTACGGCAAGCGTCGTATGTACTTAGATGAGGATACTTGGCATACAGTTATTTCCGATAACTATGATAGCCGCGGTAACTTATGGAAGTACGCGTTTGTGAATACTATCTATCATCCTGATATGAGTGCTTGGCGCTCTGCATCTTCTTTCTACCATGATTTAAATACAGGTAACTATGTTGCGTACAACTTGACTAATGAGCGTCGTAAGAGTGCTGTTATTAACAAGGGAGATTTCAAAGCAAGTGACTTCACACCTGACCGCTTACGTGCGATTGGTCGTTAATCCTAGCCAAGATTACGGTTAGTTAGGCTAAGTAAAAGCCCATGCAGATGCGTGGGCTTTTTTTTTGCCTTAAGTTCGTTGCAGGCTGTGGTTTTATTCTCTAGGCCTTTTGGACGATGAGTGATGCTCTGCAGTCTTGTAAAAAAGGCATAGAAAGATCGCAGATAATATCTATAAAAAGGTGCTCTAGATGGGTTGGAAAGGCGAAGCAGCCATTGTTGGTGCTGCACAGTATAAACCACAAAAATATTCTGAAGCCCCACAAATGTTCCATTTGGAGCAGGTGGCTGATTTAGCTCGGCAAGCACTGGCTGATGCTGGACTTGAGGCCAGTGATCTTGATGGGCTGGTGATTAACGGCCCGCATTTCCATGAGGCTTCAGTTTTTGTGCCAGCGATGGCCGCAGAATACTTAGGTTTAGCGGTTAACTTTGCCGAGGTCGTGGATCTGGGCGGTACCACCCCAGTAGGTATGGTGTGGCGTGCTGCTGCAGCGATTGAGATGGGGTTGTGTCAAGCCGTGCTCTGTGTGCTGCCAATGCGTATGGCGCCCTTTGGCCCGGATGAAGATCCAACCGCCATGGCGCGAGCGATGCGCTTTGGCGGTCACAGTACGGCCTTTGGTGCGCCGGAAGCTGAGTTTGATTTGCCCTATGGGCATCTGGGGCAAAATACCGGCTATGCCATGATCGCTAAACGTTATGCTGCGCAATATGGTTATGATGAAAAAGCCATGGCGAAAATTGCCGTTGATCAGCGCACCAATGCCTTGGCCAATCCCAATGCTATTTTCCATGGTCAGCCGCTGACGATTGACGATGTGCTCAATAGTCGCATGGTGGCTGATCCACTGCGGGTGCTGGAAATTGTTATGCCAGTGGCCGGCGGTGCAGCGGTAATTGTTGCTTCCAAAGAGGTGGCGGCACGCGCCCGTAACCGTGGTGCGCATATCACCGGTTTTGGCGAGCGCTTGGGTTACAAATCACCCACTTACTCCCCTGATATGACCGAAACCCCAGTGGGGCCAGCGGCGCGCCGCGCATTTGCAATGGCCGGTTTAAAACCGTCAGATATTAATGCTGCACAGATTTATGACTGCTACACCATTACCGTGTTGCTCAGTCTTGAGGATGCGGGTTTCTGCCCTAAAGGCGAAGGCATGCGTTTTGTTCGTGACAATGATTTGACCTGGAAAGGGAATTTTCCGGTGAATACCCATGGTGGCCAGCTCAGTTTTGGTCAGGCGGGTTCGGCGGGCGGTTTCTCGCAAATTATCGAAGCCTTTGATCAGATTCGAGGCAAAGCGGGAGAACGTCAATTGAAAAACTGTGATCGCGTGTTTGTCTCCGGTACCGGGGGCGTCATGAGTGAGCAGGGCGCACTGATTCTTGAGGGAGCATAATAATGTCTACTAATAAGCCGATGCCGGTCGCTACTTATATTTCGGCACCTTTCTGGGATGGTCTCAAAGACGGCAAGATTCTGATGCAGCATTGTGCTAACTGTGAGAAATGGACTTTCTATCCCCGTCGTCATTGTTCCCATTGCTTGTCAGATCAGGTTGAATTTCGCGAGGTGTCTGGTGAGGGTACGCTGTATACCTATACCGTTGCTAGAATTCCCACTCTGCCTGAGTTTGCAGGGCCTGAGCCACAGTTGATGGCAGTGGTTGAGCTGGATGAGGGGGTGCGTGTTAATACCACCTTGGTTGGTTTAACAGAGGATGAAATTGAAATTGGTATGCGCGTCAAACCAGTGCGTGCTGTGGTCAGCAAAGACGGGACCGTGCTGTTGCGTTTTACCGGAGTAAATGTCGATCTTGATGAAATAGATGAAGTGCCAAAGCAGCCAGATGCCCCGTTGGTAGAAACTGAGGCAGCAGTACGGCAGATTCCCTTAAGTGATGACGCAGCGCTGCAGTCGTTGGTCTCTGAAGAATTCAGCCCGTGGAGTAATCAGCTGCTGGTGGATCAAGAGATGATCAATCAGTTTGCTGAGTTATCTGGCGATAATTATTGGATTCACACAGATCCTGAGCGCGCCCGTAAAGAAGGGCCATTTGGTGGCACCATTGCCCATGGTGCTTTGGTGCAGGTGTTGACTTCTAAGCTGAAGGTTGATTTAGGTTTTGAAATTACCGGGTTCACTAATATGGTCAACTACGGATCCGAGCGCCTACGCTTTCCGTCACCGGTGCCCGCTGGCTCGCTGATTCATTCCCGTGGTCGAGTTAAATCCATTGAGCGCAGTAAGCGCGGTACGCAGATGATTCTTGAGCTGAATATTCATGTGGTCGGCCAAGAGCGTCCCGCAGTGATCAATGATCTGATTATTCTGTATATGTAAGCGTTTTATATAAGCTGTTTTGCTTGGAATGCAATGCTTATATTTTAACCGCCTCAGCGTCAGCGAGGCGGTTTTTTTTGCTTAAAAAACACCCTGATCTAAGCCGTAAAACCTTAGTCTCAATGGACGATGAGCAATTATGGCGTTCACGCAATAATTCAAAACAGTCCTAAAACCAAGTGTATCAGGAGAATAATTACAATGAGTACGGTTCAGTCATTGAGTTACATCGTCACTCAGGTTCAGAGTCTTGAGTCCTGGCGTCACTACGCTGAAGAAGTGTTAGGCATGATGACGTCTAGCGAAGCTGATGGCACGTTGCGGATTAAAATGGACGAGCGTCCTTTTCGCATCTTGGTGCAAGAGGGTCCAGTGGATGTGTATCTAGTCTCCGGTTGGGAGCTGGGCAGCGAGGAAGATTTTAACGCCATGCTCAAGCACCTTGAGGAGCAAGGTGTCAGCTATGAGTTGGGTGATCGCGCACTGTGCATTTCACGGGGTGTGCAAGCAGTTGCCTCCCTGGCGGATCCGGCGGGGAATCGTCATGAGCTGAGCTGGGGGCATGTTTCAGGTTGTCAGCCCTTTATCTCGCCGCAGGGCGTGCCGCGCTTTGTTACCGGAGATATGGGTTTAGGTCACACCGTATTGCCAGCACCAAATTTTGATGAGTGCGCTGCATTTTATCGCGATGTATTGGGTTTCCGCAATTCCGATATTTTTAACTTTCGTCCTGAACCCTTAGCCGACCCGACCCGCATTCACTTTATGCATTGCGGTAATGCCCGCCACCACAGCTTGGCAATTGCTGAATACGATGTGCCCAGTAAGTGCATTCATATGATGGTTGAAGTGGAGAATATGACTGAAGTGGGGCGTGCCCATGATCGTCGTGAAGCCCACGGAGTGCCGTTATCAGCAACTCTGGGGCAGCACTTAAACGACAAAATGACTTCGTTTTATATGAAAACACCGTCCGGTTTTGACTTGGAGTACGGCTGGGGTGGCTTGCAGATCGACAGGGACAACCACACCGTTTTTGAATTTAATCGCGTTAGTGTCTGGGGTCACGATTTTAGTGTGGGCCAGCAACAAGGAGAAACAGAATGAATAAGCAAATGACCTCTGCAGAAGCGGTTGCTCAGCTAAGAGATGGAATGACCATTGGTTTTGGTGGCTGGGGTCCACGTCGCAAGCCGATGGCCATTGTGCGTGAAATCCTGCGCAGTGATGTAAAAGATTTAACTGTGGTGGCGTATGGCGGACCAGAAGTGGGCATGTTGTGTGCGGCTGGAAAAGTTAAAAAGTTGATTTTTGGTTTTGCCACTTTGGATGCGATTCCGTTGGAGCCGTATTTCCGCAAGCTGCGTCAAGCGGGCAAGCTCAATGTGATGGAGTTGGACGAAGGTTTATTTCAGTTGGGTCTGAAGGCTGCAGGTATGCGCATGCCATTTTTACCGGCCCGGGCTGGTTTAGCCACAGATGTATTAACCTACAACCCTGAGTTGAAAACCATTCGTTCGCCTTACGCCGATGGCGAAGAAGTGTTGGCCATGCCAGCGCTCTACCTTGATGTGGCCTTTGTCCATGTCAATCGCGCCGACCGTTTGGGTAACACCTTGGTCACCGGTAACGATGCCTATTTTGATCACCACATGGTGCGTGCCGCCAAGCAAGCCTTTGTCTCTGCGGAAGTTGTGGAAGAAAAGTTTGCCCTGAGCAAAGAAGAGGCGCGTTTTAATACCTTTGAACGCTCGCTCGTCACTGGCGTAATTGAGGCACCTTTTGGTGCGCATCCAACCATGTGCAGCCCAGACTACGGCTGGGATATGAAGCATCTTAAAGAATACAGTGATGGCGCTAAAGAGGATAACGGCTGGGATGCCTATGTGGAAAAATATGTGCAAGGCGGTGAAGAACAGTACCGCGAAGCCAATGGCGGCGATGAGTACCTTGCAGCCATTCCAGTGCCATCATTCTAAGGAGTAGTGATATGACAACCCAAAATTTCAGTCTTGCAGAACTTATGATTGTGGCTGCTGCAGAAGCCTTTCGTGACAACGGTGAAGTATTGGCATCTGGCTTAGGCATTATCCCTCGTTTGGCTGCCAGCTTGGCCAAAATGACCCACTCGCCAGAGTTGTTGATGACCGACAGTGAAGCTTTTTTAGTGGAAGAGCCCATTCCAGTGGGTCCCCGTGGCGATTACCAGCCCAAGTATTCAGGTTATATGCCGTTTGAGCGGATTTTTGACAACGTTTTCCGTGGTCAACGCCATGCCATGGTCGGTCCTATTCAGATTGACCGTTGGGCGCAGAATAACCTGTCGATCATCGGTGATGATTATCAAAAGCCCAAAGTCGCCATGCTCGGTGTGCGTGGTCTGCCGGGTAATAGCATTAACCATATGAACTCGTTCTTTGTACCCAGCCACAGCAAGCGTGTGTTTGTTGAAGGCGAGGTGGATATGGTGTCCAGCGTTGGTTTTAAAGAAGAGCGCTGGAGCGAGCATATGCGTCGCGACACCATGGGGATTGGTCTGACGATCACTGATTTATGTGTGATGGACTTTAAAGGCCCTAATAATGCTGCGCGAGTCCTGTCTTTGCACCCGGGTGTGAGCTTTGAGCATGTACAGAACAATACTGGCTTCCCTTTGCTTAAAGCAGATGATCTCAAAGAGACTGTGGCGCCGACGGCTGAGCAGCTGGACGTGATCGCACAGATGGATCCGCACAACTTACGCGCGAAACAGCTGAAAGGGAATCCAGCTGGCATTCGCACTGCAGAGCAGGTTGAAGCATGAGTGATTTGGACAAATTAACCCCCCGTGTTGATGAATCTGTTTACGAAACTGACGAGCCTGTGCAGTACCGGGTTGAGGATGGCATTGCCATCCTGACCATGAGTCGCCCCAAGTACAACAATGTGCAGAACTCACAGATGACCTATGCGCTGGATCAGTTGTTTGCTCGTGCGATCAATGACGATGAGGTAAAAGTCATTATGTTGACCGCGACTGGTAAGCACTTTTCCGCCGGACACGATATCGGCACGCCGGGGCGTGACGTCAATAAAACGTTTGAGCGGGAAAGTTTATGGTGGGATCACAGTAATAAGCCCGGCGGCGAGTTTCTCTATGTCCGTGAGCAAGAGGTGTATCTGAATATGTGCCGTCGCTGGCGTGATATGCCTAAGCCAACCATTGCCGTGGTGCAAGGTGGCTGTATTGCCGGTGGCTTGATGCTGGCGTGGGTCTGCGACTTTATTGTCGCCAGTGATGATGCCTTCTTCCAAGACCCGGTGGTGCGTATGGGTATTCCTGGGGTGGAGTACTTTGCTCATGCCTTTGAAATGCATCCGCGGATTGCCAAAGAGTTTCTGATGTTGGGTGATCGTATGCCGGCTGCCCGTGCGTATGAACTGGGCATGGTCAACCGCGTTGTACCCCGTGATGAGCTGGATGCTGAAGCGCTAAAAATGGCTCAACGTATTGCCACGCAACCCCGTATGGGCTTGGCTCTCACCAAACAAGCTGTGAACCATATTGAAGACTTACAAGGTAAGCGCACCGGCATGGAAGCTGCCTTTGCTTGGCACCATTTTGCGCATGTACACAATGAGCAAGTCTCTGGCGACAAGCTGGCGGGCTTTGATGGTAAGGCAATGGCTGAGCGCAATAAGGCTGAGGCGAAAGGCGGAGACAAGTCATGACATTACCGCGAACGCGATTGACCGATGCATTGGGTTGCCGTTATCCGATTGTTCAGACCGCAATGGGTTGGGTTTCTGATTCCAATCTTGTGATCGCTACGACCGAGGCCGGCGGCTTTGGTTTCTTGGCGGGCGCAACCATTGATGCAGCTGAGCTGGAGGGTGAGATTAAACGGGTCATCAGTAAAACTGGTGGCAGTAACTTTGGCCTTAATTTCCATATGTTTCAGGAAAATGCGGCTCAATGCATTGATTTGGCGATTAAATATCGTCTTAAAGCCGTCAGTTACGGTCGCGGGCCTGATAAAGAAACCATTGCCCGTTTCAAAGCAGCAGGGGTTTTATGTATTCCTACCGTGGGCGCGGTTAAACATGCGCTCAAAGCCATTGAGTTGGGTGCTGACATGATCACCATCCAAGGCGCAGAAGGTGGTGGCCATACCGGTGGCGTGCCCAGCACGATTTTATTACCCCAGGTGTTGGATGCGGTATCGGTGCCGGTGATTGCTGCTGGTGGTTACTCCACTGGGCGTGGTTTGGCCTCAGCGCTGGCCGCTGGAGCAGAAGGCATCGCCATGGGCACACGCTTTATGATGACCTCCGACTCGCCGACGCCCAAAAGCACTCTCGAGCGTTACTTGCAAACTAAAGATACGCAGCAGATTAGAGTCACCTTGGCCGTGGATGGCATGCGCCACCGTATGGTCGATAACGAGTTTATCCGTCACTTAGAGTCCAAAGGTCCCATTGGCCGTTTGTGGATTGCGTTGCGCAGTGCCCGTAAATGGCAGGCGCAAACGGGTATGAGCACCAAGCATATGATTAAAACCTTTATCAGTGCGGTTAAAGATGACCCCTCAGCAATGTCGCAAGTGGTGATGGCGGCCAATCAGCCGGTGTTGCTGCAACGCTCCATGGTTGAAGGTTTTCCAGCTGAAGGCATTTTACCCAGTGGTCAGGTGGCAGCAGCCATTGATGATTTGCCCAGCTGTGCTGAGCTGATTGAAAGCATTGTGCATGAGGCGGAGCAGTGTTTAGAACGGCTGCAGGCGCGCCGTGTCCCCTTAACAGATATTGAATCTTAGTAAGCAGGAGTTCCATTATGAGCACCCCAAGTAGTTCTGCATTTACGACTGAAATAAAAGATGGCATCGCCGAGTTGGTGCTAAATAAACCACCGGTTAACGCACTCAACAGCGATGAGTGGCTGGCGTTAGCCCAGGGCATTGACACTTTGGGTGCTAATGAGGACGTGCGCGTCATTATTATCCGTGCTGAAGGCCGTGGTTTTTGTGCCGGAGTTGATATCAAAGAGTTGGACGCCCACCCTGAGCTGATTGTTCGAGTCAATGCCGGCAACTATGCCACTTTCCGTGCTGTGCATTTATGTCCAGTACCCGTGATTGTTGCAGTACATGGTTTTGTGCTTGGCGGGGGCATTGGTATCACCGGTGCGGCCGATATTGTGCTGGCGTCTGAGTGTGCCAGCTTTGCATTACCAGAAGTGGACCGTGGTGCTATGGGTGGCGGAGCGCATTTGCAGCGTCTGTTCCCAGTGCAAAAGGTACGCCATATGTTCTTTACCGGCGAGGCGGTCAGTGCCCCTGATGCCATGCAGTATGGGTTTATTGAACGCTTAGTGACTAAAGATGAATTGCCTGCGGCAGCGCGTGAAATTGCCAGCACCATTGCCGCGAAAAGTGGCGTGATGATTCGTATCGCAAAAGAAGCGCTCAATGGCATTGAAGATGGCGATCTAGAGAAGAAATATCGCTGGGAGCAAGGTTTTACCCTTGAAGCCTATACCACCGCCGATTCTGCGGAAACTCGCCGGGCATTTGTTGAGAAACGCGAAGCCAACTTCTAATTAAGGCTGGTGCAGGAGAAAACAGCTATGCAATTGAAATTTACTGATAAGCAAAATGCGTTTCGCCAAGAAGTTAAGCAATGGCTGGCGCAAAACGTGCCAGAGAAACCACTGCAAAGTTATGACACCCGAGAGGGCTTTGAAGAGCACCGTCTGTGGGAAGCGAAATTGTATGAAAGTCGCCTGTCGATGGTGATGTGGCCTGAGCACTTAGGTGGTCGTGGCTGTGATCTGATCGAGTGGCTGATTTTTGAAGAAGAGTACTACTCGGCTGGCGCACCCATGCGGGTCAACCACAACGGCCAGTTATTGCTAGGGCCAACTTTAATGGAGTTTGGCACCGAAGAGCAGAAGGAATACTTCTTGCCACGCATCGCTTCCAGTGAGGATATGTGGGCGCAAGGCTGGTCTGAGCCGGATGCCGGTTCAGATATGGCGGCGATTCGTAGCCGCGCTACACCCGATGGTGACGAGTTTATTATCAATGGGCAGAAAACCTGGTCCACCCGTGCCATCTATGCCGACTGGTTATTTGGCTTGTTCCGTTCTGATCCCGAGAGCAAACGTCACCATGGCCTCAGCTATATGATGGTGCCGCTGGATGCGCCAGGGGTCACGGTGCGTCCAATCAAGGCACTCAATGGCAAGGAAGCTTTTGCTGAAGTATTTTTTGATGATGTGCGCATTCCAGCATTTAACTGCATTGGTGACGTGGGGCAGGGTTGGGCAGTCGCCATGGCGACCGCAGGTTTTGAACGTGGCTTATTGCTGCGCTCACCGGCGCGCTTCCAGTCGACGGTTAAACGTTTAGTTGATTTGTACCGTAAATATGCAGCCGAGCATGGCGAGAACGGTCGTTTACGTGATGCGGTGATTGATTGCTGGATGGGCGCGGAAGCCTATGCGCACTCCGCTTATCACACCGTGGGTCTGACCAGCAAAGGCGCGGTGATTGGTGCTGAGTCGAGCATTAACAAAATCATCTGGTCGGAATTGGACTTGAAGATGCACGAAACCGCCATGGAAATGCTCGGCGCCTATGCTGAGCTGCAGTCTGGCTCACCAGAAGCGGTGGATGATGGCAACTGGCTGGAAGGCTTCTTGTTTGCCCAAGCCGGGCCAATTTATGCCGGTACCAATGAAATTCAGCGCAACATCATTGCCGAGCGCTTGCTCGAATTGCCGCGTGGATAAGAGGATAGATCATGGATTTTACATTTACCGAAGATCAACTCACCTTCAAGGATGCGATCAGCCGTTTTTTAATGACTGAAGCACCACCCGAGATGTTGCGTGATATCTGGGAAACTGAAGCGGGTCGCTCGCAAGAGTTACATTGCAGCATTGCTGAGCAGGGTCTAACAGCCGTATCCGTGCCTGAAGAACAAGGCGGTTTGGGCATGGATGATATTGCCTGGGCATTACTGACCCAAGAGTTGGGCTATTACGCGATCCCAGATTCGATGGTCGATACTGCCTATGTGGCGACCGGTTTATTAAGCACTTTACCGACCAGCGTGGCGCTGCGCAATGAGTTGCTGACGCAGGTGGCGGAAGGCAATACCCGTATTGCTGTGGCCCATAGCATTAACCCATTGGCCGCCGATGTGCATTTGGCCGATAAGATTCTTATTGAGCATCAAGGTGCAGTGCACGTGGTGACCAGTGAGCAGTTTGAGCAAGAGAGCAATAGCAGTATTGATAGCTCACGCCGTTTAAGCAAGGTCAGCTTTACCCCAAGCGCTGACAGTCAAGTGCTGGATGCACAGGCTGGGGCAGCGATCTGGAATCAGACGTTAAATCGTGGTGCGCTCGCTGTTGCGGGACAAAGCTTGGGCTTAGCGCAGCGTATGCTCGATTTGTCAGTGGACTATGCCGTGCAGCGCAAACAGTTCGGCAAGCCCATTGGTAGTTTTCAAGCAGTCAAACATAAATTAGCCGATGTGGTCAGTGCCATTGAATTTGCCAAACCGGCCCTGTACCGCGCTGCCTACGCGCTGGCGCATGCTGAACCCCGTGCTGACTTGCATGTGTCGCACGCCAAGTTGGCTTGCTGTGAGGCCGCCATCGTTGCTGCACGTCACGGTATTCAAGTGCATGGCGCGATGGGTTACACCTGGGAAGCTGACCTGCAAATGTTTATGAAGCGGGCTTGGGCCTTGAATGCCTCTTGGGGTACGCAAGAGTTTCACCGCCAGCGCATTGCCGATGATATTTTTGCCGATGGTGCAGCGGTTGGACCTCGATACACTTTTGGAGAGTAACAGCATGGCTGAAGCTTATATTGTTGATGCCTTACGTAGCCCTACGGGCAGACGTAAAGGTGGATTATCTGATGTGCACGCCATTGATTTGGGCGCGCATGTGCTGAAAGCGCTGGTTGAGCGCAATGCGATTCCAGATGAAGATTACGATGACGTGATTTTTGGTTGCGTGGATACCATTGGCTCCCAAGCCGGTGATATTGCCCGCACCAGTTGGCTCGCGGCTGGTTTGGCGCTGAATGTACCGGGTACTACGGTGGATCGCCAGTGTGGCTCTTCTCAGCAAGCGCTGCACTTTGCAGCGCAGGCGGTGATGAGTGGCACCCAAGATGTGATCGCCGTTGGCGGTGTGCAGACTATGACGCAGATCCCAATTTCCAGTGCGATGTTGGCTGGGCAACCGTTGGGATTTCCGGATCCATTTTCGGGCAGCAAAGGCTGGCAGGCGCGTTTTGCTAATCAGCCGGTTGATCAGTTTTATGCGGCGCAGCGCATTGCGAGCCATTGGGGTTTAAGCCGTGCGGATATGGAGGCCTTTGCTTTAGAAAGCCACCGTCGTGCGATTGCCGCGATTCAGAGTGGTCGCTTTGATCGGGAAATCGTCGCCTATGGTGATGTGAGCCAAGATGAGACGCCCCGTGATACCAGCCTTGAAAAAATGGCGACACTGGAGCCGGTGAATCCTGAATATCCAGATATCACTGCGGCGGTTTCCAGCCAAACCTGTGATGCATCAGCTGCGCTGCTGGTTGTCTCTGCGGATGCACTAAAGCGTTACAACTTGACTCCAAGAGCCCGCATTCATCATTTAAGTGTGCGTGGCGATGACCCTATTTGGCACTTGCGTGCACCCATTGAAGCAACTCGTTTTGCGTTGAAAAAAGCGGGCATGAGCATGGCTGATATCGACCTGGTCGAAATCAACGAAGCCTTTGCCTCAGTGGTTATGGCCTGGCAACAGGAGCTGGATTATGACCCAGCGCAAACCAACATCAATGGTGGTGCCATTGCTTTAGGCCATCCGTTAGGCGCAACCGGTGCACGACTGATGACCACGCTATTAAATGAGCTGGAGCACAGTGGCAAACGCTTTGGTTTGCAGACCATGTGTGAGGGCGGTGGTCAAGCCAACGTTACTATAATCGAGCGTTTGGGTTAATCATTCCGAAGTGCTTGGACTCAGAACAATAAAGGTGGATGCAATATGGGAATTTTAAACGAACGCGTGGTGATTATTACTGGCGCAGGTGGTGGTTTAGGTGCGGCCCATGCACGGGTCTTGGCTGCTGAAGGCGCCAGTGTGCTGGTCAACGATATTAACCAGGCTGCGGCGCAAAAAGTTGTCGATGAAATTATTGCTGCAGGCGGTAAAGCTGCGGTGAACACTTCAGATATTACCAACTATGAAGACAGTGGCCGTGCAGTACAGCAGGCGATTGAGACCTGGGGTGATTTGCACGTGGTCTTAAACAATGCAGGCATCAACCGCGACCGCATGTTTGCTTCGATGACTGAAGCCGATTGGGATGCAATTATGAGCGTGCATTTAAAAGGACATTTTTGCATCACCTCCCACGCGGTCCAGTACTGGCGTAATCAGTCTAAAGCAGGCAAGCCAGTTAGCGGACGTATCTTAAACACCACTTCAGGTGCCGGTTTACAGGGTTCCATTGGCCAGTCCAACTATGCTGCAGCAAAAGCAGGCATAGCTGCGTTGACGTTAAATCAGGCTGCTGAGCTGGGACGTTACGGCGTTACGGCCAACGCTGTAGCACCTGCAGCGCGCACCGGAATGACCACCGCAGTTGAGTCAATGGCCACCCGTATGGCGCCGCCCACTGACGGTAGTTTTGATTACTGGGCACCGGAAAACGTGTCATCACTGTTGGCTTGGCTGGCTTCTGAGCAAGCAGCCGAGGTCACCGGTCGTGTCTTTGAGTCTGAAGGTGGCAAAATTTCTATCGCCGATGGCTGGCGCTCGACTGAAGGTGTGGATAAGGGCGCGCGTTGGGCACCGAGCGAAGTCGGTGAAGCCATGCAGGTTTTGCTGGAAAAAGAAGTGCCTGCCCAGAAAGTTTACGGAACCTGAGCCCGGAGGCGTCATGCAATTTAGGTTAACTGATGAACAGCACATGGTCCGCGAGAGTGCGCAAGCATTCTTAGCTGATGTGTCCAGTACAGAACAAGTGCGCAAGGCCATGGTTCAAGCAGCAAGTTACGATGCTGATGTTTGGCAACGACTTTGCACTGAGCTGTATTTACAGGCAATCACTATTCCTGAAGAGTACGGCGGCCTCGGCATGAGTTATGTCTACTTGGCAATTGTCTTAGAGGAAATGGGGCATAAGTTATTTTGCTCGCCATTTCTAGCCACCACAGGCTTTGCCACCAATGCGATTTTACTGGCAGCTTCGGCTGAGCAAAAGCAGCGTTTACTGCCAGCGATTGCTGAAGGTCAAACTGCAACACTCGCCTGGACCGGGCCGCAGGCCGCTCGCATGGGCGGTACTTGGGGCGCAGAGGCAATTTCTGCCACTTGGCAAAGCACTGACGAAGGTTACCGACTGGATGGCGAGTTCAGCTATGTATTGGATGGTGATACCGCTGAGCTACTGATTATTGCAGCGCGAGCTCAAGGGTCTAGCGGTGCAGAAGGTGTGTCTTTGTTCGCTGTGCCGGCCGATACAGCTGGCGTGCAGTCCACTTGGACGCCAACCATGGATCAGACCCGTCGCCAAGCCAAGATCAGTTTAACCGCAGTTGCCGTGGATAAAGCCATGCGCCTAGGTGATGAAGGCCAAGCGTGGCCGCAGTTGCAGAAAACTTTAGCGTTGGCAAAAACTGCTTTAGCCGCCGAACAATTAGGCGTGGCCACTGAGTCGTTAGATATAGCTGTGGCTTACACCATGGAGCGCGAGCAATTTGGTCGGGTGATTGCTGGTTATCAAGCGATCAAGCATAAAGCCGCAGATATGAAGCTTAAAGCTGAAGTAGCACGTTCAGCAGTGTATTACGCCGCTTGTGTTGCCAGCGAGGTGCTTGATCCTGAAGGTGATCAGACGCTGGCCGCGGAGCTTGAAGAAGCTGCCGCCATGGCCAAAGGCTATTGCTCGGATACGGTGTTTTTTAATGCGGGTAGTGCTCTGCAGTTGTTTGGTGGGGTGGGCTTTACCGCCGAGTATGATATTCAACTGTATTTTAAGCGGGCCAAAGCCAGTGAGCTCTACCTGGGTAATGGCGCGGCGCAGCGCGAGCAAATCGCAGCCATGTTACTGGACTCGGAGGTCGCCCAATGAAACTGACTTTTAGTGCTGAAGATGAGCGTTTTCGTGAAGAAATTGCGGGCTGGCTGCAAGAAAATTTGTGTGGTGAATTTGAACATCTGAAATTTCGCGGCGGTCCAGGGGACGAGCATATGTTCCCCGAAGAGCGTAAGCGTTGGGAGCAAAAACTCGCCGAAGGTAATTGGGTCGGTATTGGCTTACCTAAAGAGTATGGTGGTCGCAGCGCCTCCATTGAGCAGCAAGTTATTTTTGCTGAAGAGTATGCCCGAGCCGGTGCCCCGGGACGCATTGGTCATATTGGTGAAGGCTTAACCGCACCAACTTTGATTGCTTTTGGCTCGGAAGAGCAAAAAGAAAAATATCTGCCGGGTATTCTCAATGGCACCGAGTTTTGGTGCCAGGGCTATTCAGAGCCTTCGGCGGGTTCTGATTTGGCTAATGTGCGCACCCGTGCGGTATTGGACACTGAAACAGGGCGCTGGCGGATTACTGGGCAAAAAATCTGGACCTCATTGGCCCATGAATCAGACTGGTGTTTTGTGATCGCACGTACCGATCCAAACTCTGTTGCGCACCGTGGCCTGGGTTTCTTTTTGGTAAAAATGCAACAGCCGGAAATCACTGTCCGGCCGATTGAACAATTGACCGGTACCTCTGAGTTTAACGAAGTCTTTTTCGATGGTGCAGTGGCTGAGGATTTGGTGGGTGAGCCGGGCGAAGGCTGGTCTATCGCCATGGGATTGCTTGGTTTTGAGCGCGGTGTGTCAACTCTCGGTCAGCAGATGCAGTTCCAAAACGAGCTCAATGAAATTATCCGCATCGCAAAAGACAATGGCGCAGCCAACGACTCAGTGATTCGTCAGCGCATTGCTGAGGCGCACACTGGCTTGCGTTTGATGCGTTATAACGCCATGCGCATGCTATCCATTGATGAGCGCAGTGGTCCGGACAGCTCCGCTTTAGTCTACAAACTGCACTGGTCAAGCTGGCACCGCAATTTGGGTGCGTTGGCCATGGATGTGCTGGGACCTGAAGCAGAGCTTATGGACAGTGCACCTTATAACCTGACTCGGTTGCAATCTTTATTCCTGTTTACCCGGTCTGACACTATTTACGGCGGTACCAACCAGATTCAGCGCAATATTATCGCTGAGCGCGGTCTTGGCATGCCCAGAGAAGCAAAAGGCAGATAATTATGAATGATGTAACGCGTAACCCGACCTATGTGCCGGGGCATGGACTGCTGAAAGGTCGTTCAGTATTAATTACCGCCGCTGCGGGTGCTGGCATTGGTTTTGCTGCGGCAACCAAAGCAATGGAAGAAGGCTGCCGTGGCATTGTGATCAGCGATGTTCATGAGGGGCGTCTGGAAAAATCAGTAGCGGCGTTAAAACAACAGAGCGGCTCTGATCAGGTGTGGGGCAAGCTGTGCAATGTCACTGATGAAACTGAAGTGCAAGCACTGATTGATTTTGCTGAAGACAAGCTGGGTGGCGTGGATATCTTGATCAACAACGCCGGCTTGGGCACCACTTGTGCATTGTTAGATATGCCAGACAGCGAATGGGATAAGGTGCTGGATGTCACCTTAAACGGCACCATGCGCATGACCCGTTATATGTTGAGAATGATGAAGCAGCGCGGTAACGGTGGCGTGATTGTTAATAATGCCTCGGTACTGGGCTGGCGCGCACAAAAGGAACAGACGCACTATGCCGCGGCTAAAGCAGGGGTGATGGCTTTTACCCGCTGTGCAGCGCTGGAAGCGGCTGAGTTTGGCGTGCGGATTAATGCCGTTGCTCCGTCCTTAGCAGTGCATGCGATGCTGCGTAAATCAGCCCCCGAAGAGTTGCTTAAAGAGCTGGAGTCACGGGAGGCGTTTGGCCGTGGCGCCGAAGTGTGGGAGGTGGCTAATGTGATGATGTTCTTAGCCAGTGATTACTCGTCTTATATGACCGGTGAAGTGTTGTCATGCAGTTCGCAACAGGCTTAAGGCTGTTATTTTAAGTGTAAATGGAGAGAGTCTATGAGTACGGTTTTTGCAAGTGCAGCGAGCCTCGAGGCGGCAGTGGGAGAGTCGCTGGGTGCGTCTGAATGGCTGTTGATTGAGCAGGATCGCATTGATCAGTTTGCTGATGCCACCGGCGATCACCAATGGATTCACGTTGATCCAGTTAAAGCTAAAGAAGGGCCATTTGGCGCCACCGTTGCTCACGGTTATTTGACTTTATCGCTGGTGAATTATTTTTTACCGCAGTTGATGA